>Ga0208405_1000014_pt1 | contig 38705 bp, 56 predicted proteins | sample ETNtaG_32_FD_185766 | JGI IMG/M metagenome (GOLD analysis project Ga0208405, IMG submission 185766) | Marine microbial and viral communities from oxygen minimum zone, Eastern Pacific Ocean - ETNP201302PF84A (SPAdes) (version 2) | ecosystem: Environmental > Aquatic > Marine > Oceanic ... | reverse complement strand
GCTGTTAATGCTGCTGCAACTTCGGTAACCACATTGACAACAAGTGGTGCTGCTGCTGTCGGAACAAATCTGACCATTGGTGGAACTGCAACTGTTGATGGTGCATTCCGTGCTAAGGATGCTGCACAGTTCGATGCAACTGTTGCCGTAACTGGTGCTACAACTCTCAGCAATACTCTGGATGTTCTCGGTGCTACAACACTGACCAACACTCTGGATGTAACTGGTGCAACTACACTTTCAACTGCTGATGTAACTGGTGCTGCTACCGTAGGTTCAACACTGGACGTAACTGGTGCAACTACACTCACATCACTGACTGCTGGTGCTTCAACACTCGCATCTGCTGCTATTACTAACAATGCAACCGTTGGTGGTTCACTGGGCGTAACTGGAGCAACAACTCTGAGTGATACTCTGGATGTATCTGGTGCAACTACACTCGCAGGTCTGACTGCTGGTGCAACTACACTTGCTTCTTCATCCGTAACAGGTAACTCTAACGTTGGTGGAAACTTCGGTGTCGTTGGTCACACTGCGCTTGATACTGTAACTGCTGGTATTTCCACAGTTTCTACACTCGACGTAACTGGTGCTGCTGCTGTCGGTGCAAACCTGACCGTTGCTGGTACTTCAACCGTTGATGGCATATTTACTGCAAATTCTGCTGCACAGTTCAACACAACTGCAGACGTAACTGGTGATCTGACTGTTGGTGGAGCAACTGCTCTGACATCAACTCTGGATGTAACTGGTGCTACTACACTTTCTAGTCTTTCTACTTCTGGCCTTGCAACACTTGCACATGCTCAGATTAATGGAATCATGGCAGTTAGTGGTGCAACTTCTCTGAATGGTCCAGTTGCTACTGGAGATACTCTGGATGTAACTGGTGCTGCTACACTTGATAGCACTTTGGATGTAATTGGTAATACAACACTTTCCACACTGAATGTAACTGGCCTTGCAACTCTTGATTCTTCACTCGATCTGACTGGAGACCTTACAATCAATGGTACCAAGTTCAGCATTGCTGCTGCAACTGGTAACGCAACCGTTGGTGGTAGTATTAATGCTGACGATACCGTTACTGCTCCAGAATTTAGTGGAGAACTGAGTGGTGCTGCTGTTTCTACAAGTGCTGATGGTCTGGTTAACACCGGAATCACAACTGTTACAAACACAATTGAAGTTAAGTCTGATGATGGTTCTGTTGCTGGAATCGACCTGTTCGATGACGTTAACAACACTTATTATTCAAGACTGAAGTCTGCAACTAATGCTCAGTTGACAGATAACGTTGAAGTCACAATGCCTACCGTCAGCGGTAATATGCTGGTTGGTGATGCAAATATCTCCAACAGTGTTAATACCTCTGGTATCATTACTGCAACTTCATTCGTTGGTCCTCTGACTGGCAATGCTGATACAGTAACTGCACTGCAAACTGCAAGAGAGTTCAGCATCATTGGTGATGTAGACGCACCTGCTGTATCTTTCGATGCAACTGGTAACGTTGTTCTGAATACAACTCTGGATTCAACTGGTGTAACTGCCGGTGACTATGGTTCATCCACACAGATTCCAACATTCACTGTTGATGAGAAGGGTCGTCTGACTGCCGCTGGTGGTGTAGATATTTCTACCGATCTGAATATCGATGCTGATGCTGGTTCAGTAGATATCAATCTTCTGACCGAGACTCTGTCAATCACTGGTTCAACATACGTTAATACTTCAGTTGATACTAATGAAATTATTGTTAACGTTGAAGCTGGTTCTGCAAACGTAGTCAGCACACTGGTTGCAAGAGATGCATCTGGTAACTTCTCTGCTGGTGAAATCACTGCAAGTCGCTTCATCGGTCTTGCCGATCGTGCAACTCAACTGGAAACCACCCGCACATTTGCTGCTTCTGGCGATGCAACTGCACCTGCTGTTGACTTCAACGGAACACAGAGCCCTGTTCTGAACTTGACTCTGAACAATGTTAACACCAACGTTGGAACATTTGGTTCACCAAGTCAGGTTCCTCAGTTCACAGTTAATGCTAAGGGTCTTGTAACTGGTGTAACTAACGTTGCTATCTCTACTGCACTGTCACTGGATGACGGTTCAGGAAATGGTAGTGTTAACCTGCTGAATGACGGACTGTCCGTTCTGGGTAGCGATTACATTGAGACACAAGTTGTAGGTTCTAACCTGACTGTTTCTCTGAAAGGGGATTCTGCAAACATTGCAGATAAGGCTGTTGTAAGAGATGCTAACGGCGATTTCGCTGCTGGAATGATCACTGCTGATCTGACTGGTAGAGCACTGATTGCAACAACTGCTGACGAACTTGAGACCACAAGAAACATCGCAATTGATGGTCCTGTCGTAGGTAATGTCGATTTCAATGGTGGTTCTGACGTTACTATCAGTGTAACTCAACAACCCGATTCCGTTGAACTGAGAACACATACAACTGGCGACTATGTTGAGTCTGTTGCTGATTCTGGTCTGAGTGATATCACAATTGCCGGTAACGGCGAAGGTGGTGCTGTACAGGTTGGTCTGACAACAACTGGCGTAAGTGCTGGAACATATGGTGCAACTGGTTCACTGCCTATCTTCACTGTAGATAGCAGAGGTCGTATCACATCTGCAACAACAACTTCAGTTTCTACTGAACTCTCAATCACTGGTGACAGTGGTAGCGATGCCGTTGATCTGCTGAATGATGTACTCGACTTCGAAGGCGATTCAAACCTGACAACTGAAGTTACCGATAACAAGGTTTCTGTTTCACTGAATCAGAACGTTGCTGTCTCTGGTAACATGGATGCTGCTTCATTCAGAACAGGTAACGAAGGCGATTCCATCATCGTTACGGGAACATCCATTACTGGTCCTTCTTCAATCACAATTGATCCTGCCGGTATCGGCGACAATACAGGCGAACTGTATGTCATGGGCGATCTGATTGTTAAGGGTACAACTACAACCGTTAACTCTGTTGAGTTGGCTGTTGCTGATAAGAACATCACTCTGGCAGACGGTGCTACAAGCAACGCTGTTGCAAATGGTGGTGGTCTTACAATCGAGGCTGGTGCTGATGGCGCTAAGACCTTCCAATTCGAAGAGATTGGTCTGAACTTCGGTTCATCCGAGAACATGAATCTTGCTGTAAGTAAGGTTTATAAGATTGACAATACTTCAGTTCTGAGTGCTACAACACTGGGTGCTGCCGTTGTTAACTCTTCTCTGGAAGTTGTTGGAACAATCAACACTGGTGTATGGCAGGGCACTGCAATCAATGATGACTACATTGACTTCATTGATAATGCAAACAAGGTCAAGATTTCTGCTCTTGATATCGATGCTGTTGCTGAAATTGGCACACCAATCGCTGATGGCGATCTGATGATCGTTGACGATGGTGCTGATGGAACTAACCGCAGCATGACAGTTGATCGTATGCCTGTTTATACCTTCAGTAAGGTATCTGGAGACATTCTGATCGATTCTACCGGTGTCGCAACAATCCAGCCAAACTCTGTTGATCTTGCAACAGATACAACTGGTAACTATGTTGCTACAATTACCGCTACAAACATTGATGTTACCAACTCCGGTACAGAAGATGCTGCTGTAACCCTGGATCTTTCCGATACAACAGTAACTGCTGGTTCATACGGTTCTACAACTGCAATTCCTACATTTACAGTTGACGAGAAAGGTCGTCTGACCGCAGCTGGTACAGTTCAAGTTGACACAACTCTGGATGTTTCATCTGACGTTGGTGCAATTGATATTGATCAACAGACTGAAACTCTGGCAATCGAAGGTGTTGACGGAGAAATCAGCGGTACTGCAACTGGAACTAAGGTTGAACTTGGACTGGTTGACACTGGCGTTGCTGCTGGATCTTATGGTTCTGCAACTGCAATCCCAACATTCACAGTTGATGCAAAGGGTCGCCTGAGCGAGTCTTCAACTGTTGCAATCGGAACTGCTATGACCCTTGCGGGCGATACAGGTTCTGAAGTCATTGAGTTCCTCAATGATACAATGACAATCGCTGGTGATACTCACGTATCAACAGACGCTTCAAACGATACTCTGACAATCAGTGTCGATGCTACTTCCGCTGATGTTGCAAGCACAATTGTTGCTCGCGATGCAGACGGCAGTTTCTCTGCTGGTATTGTTAGTGCTGACCTTTCCGGTGATGTATATTCAGTCGGAATCTCAACATTCAACGAGTTCAGAGTTAATACCAAGATCTATGACTCCACAGGTTCTTCCGGTGGTGAGAAACAGACCATTGGTATCGACGTAACAACTGGCAACCTTGTTTGGCAGGATCTGACCGAGATTCTCCCACAAACAAGAACAACCCAGTCACAAGTCGCAGCTGAAGGCGATACACAATTCTTCTTCGATTATAATGCAAACTTCCTTGACGTATTCGTTAACGGTGTTAAGTTAAACCTCAACGAGTATACAGCAACCGACGAGACTTCAATCACACTCGTAGAACCTCTGTTCGAAGGTGATGTTGTTGAATTCCACTCATATGCTGTTGCTGGTGGTGGACTTGGTGTTGTCGAATTCATGGGAGACCTGAAGGACGTAACACTTGGTGCTCTTGCGCAGAATGACATTCTGGTATACAACGGTGCAGGATTCGTTAACCAACAGTCCATGAGTCTGTCTGGTGGAATCACTGCTGCAAGTATTGATGCTGCTGCAATTACTGCAACTGGTGCAATTACTGCAGATTCCGCAGCAATCACTGGTAATATTTCTGTTGGAAGTCTGACCCTGAATGGCGATGCAGCCGTTTCTGGTTCAATCATTCCATCCGCAGATAACACATACGATCTGGGTTCACCTGATAGAACTTGGAGAGACCTTTATCTTGCTGATGCTTCACTGTATATCGACGGTCAGAAGGTTCTGCACTCTGATAACGATACAATCGTTGTTTCTGCCGATCCTAACCAGAACCTGTCTGTTCAGACAACTGGAACTGGTGACATCGAACTTTCACCTGCATCTGATGTTGGTGGATCAGGAAGCGTACAACTGAAGGGTAACCTGGTTGTTAATACTGGATTTGAAATTACATCTACTGCTGGTGCTGTTAAGTTTAATAGTAACCTTGCTGCAGATGTCATCGAGTCTAAGACCGAAGATACAAACCTCACACTGCGTGGTAACGGTGCTGGCGCTGTTGCTGTTAACGATGACCTGACCGTTATCGGAGACATTACTGCACAGAATCTGACTGCAGATATCGATGCTTCTAACATCACATCTGGTACAGTCGCTACTGCACGTTTAGGTGCTGGAACTGCTGATGGTACTACATTCCTGAGTGGAGATGGTACTTGGAAGGAAGTTGATTCAACCGCACTGAAGGATGACAACGGACAAATCAAGGCACAGGCATCTGCCGCTGGTCTCACTGTTAGTGGAACTCTTGCTGCTGATACTCTTGTCGGTGATCTGGATGTTGCTAATCTTTCCGGTATTGTTGATCCTGCAAACCTGGGTACAGGAACTGCAGACGCAACTACATTCCTCAGAGGCGATGGTTCATATGCTGTTGTTGATTCCACCAAACTGATTGACAGTCTGGGTGCTGATAGAATCAATGCAACAACATCTGGCGTAACTGTTACAGGCACTGCAACTGCGGATTCATTCGTAACTGCTGGCGGTCTGGAAATGACCGGTGCTAAGCTGTCTGGTCCTGCTGAGATCGTTCTCGATCCTGCTGGTGACGATGACGCTGCTGGAACACTGAGAATCAAGGGTGACCTGATCGTTGACGGTACAACCACAACAATCAACACTGCAACATTAGATGTAACCGATGCAAACATCACAGTCGCTAAGGGTGCAACTCTTGCTTCTGCTGTTGATGGCGCTGGTCTTACAATCGATGGTGCAAACGCAACATTCGTATATGACTTTGCTAACTCTGCACTGAAGTCAAGTGAGAACATCAACATTGCTGCTGGTAAAGTTTATCAGGTTAATGGCAACGAAGTTCTGACTGCAACTACAGTTCTTGGCAAGTCAATGCCTACAGGCGATGTTGTTGGTTCATCCGACGCACAGACCCTGACAGGTAAGTCAATCGATGGTGCTGCAAACACACTGACCAATGTTGCAAATGCTTCACTGGTTAACTCAACAGTTTCCTTCGGTGGTGTCGAACTCGCACTGGGTGCATCTGATGCAACTCCTGCTTTCGATCTTGCTGACGCAACAAACCTGCCTACCACAGCACTGACCGGTACAATCACCAATGCACAACTTGCTGGTGCGATTGCTAACGATAAACTGGCTAATCAGTCCGTTTCCTTCGGTGGTATCTCACTGAATCTTGGCGAGACCGATGCAACTCCTGCATTCGATCTGGTTGATGCAACTGGTTACAAGACTGAGTCACTGGTTGGCACAATTGCTAACGCACAACTCGCAGGTTCTATTCCTAACGATAAACTTGCAAACAGCACAATTTCCGGACATGCACTGGGTACTTCACTCAGCACACTGTCAATGTCCACCGATACACACCTCTCTGGTAGTGCAACCTACAATGGTTCTGGCGCTGCAACATTCGAGGTTAGTATCGATGCAACCGCAACCAACACTGCAAGCACAGTTGTTGCACGCGATGCAAACGGAAACTTCGCTGCTAGTACAATTACTGCAGACCTGGCTGGTAATGCACTTACCGCCGATCATGCAGACGATGCTGATGAAGCAATCAACTCACAGAATGTAAGAATTGATGGCGCTGCTGATGCAGACGCTGCACACTACCTGATGATGTCCTCTAGCGCATCCGGTCAATCCCGTGCGAAGAGTGATGGTAACCTCGTCTACAACCCCGCATCAAATACCCTGACAACAGGAACATTTGTCGGTGCTCTGACAGGTAACGTAACAGGTAACGCTGATACAGCAACACTTGCTGCTGATTCCTCACTGCTCGGTGGAGAGTCTAAGGCATACTACGCAACCGCTGCTGATCTTTCCGCTCTGGAAACCACAGTTGGTGTCGTAACATTCTCCGGTGCATATTCAGATCTGACAGGAACTCCTACGGATATTTCTGCATTCAACAATGATCTGAACTATCTGACCGCTGGCGATCTCATTGGTAGTGCAACTCAGTCTGCAACACTTGATGTTCAGTCTGATAACGTTACCGACACTGAGAGATTCCTGACATTCGTACAAAACGGAACAGGATTCCAAAATGTTGCTACAGATTCCGATCTGAAGTACAATCCTGCTCTTAACAGACTGACCGCTGACTTGTTCAGAGGTGCTGTTGAAGGTAATGTAACTGGTGACCTGACTGGTAATGCTGATACAGCAACAACTGCAACTAACCTTACAGATGCTGCTAACATCAACGCTGGTCTGATCAATCAGGACAGAATCCCTGCAACCCTGAATAAGGACATCAGTGGAACTGCTGCTGAAGCAACTAGACTGGGTGGACAACTTCCTTCCTACTATGCTGTCGCTGCAGATCTGAGTGCTGAGACTGCTGCTAGAACATCTGCTGTTTCTGGTGAAGAAACTGCAAGAATCTCTGCAGATAACGTACTCGATGGTAAGATTGATGATGAGATTGCAAACAGAGCTGCTGCTATTTCCGCAGAAGTAACTGCAAGAAACAATGCAATCACAAATGCAGTCGATGCTGCTACAGCACTGTATGAAGCGGCTGACACTACACTCCAGACCAACATTGATAATGAGGCATCAACTCGTGCTGCTGCCGACACTGCACTGTCTGGAAGACTGGATACCCTTGAGGCTGATCCAACAACTGCAACTGCACTGAGTGCAGAAGCAACAACTAGAGCATCTGCTGATACCGCATTGTCCGGTAGACTCGATGCCCTGGAAGCTGACCCAACATCTGGAACCGCTCTGAGTTCTGAGAGTACTGCTAGAACAAATGCTGACTCAGCATTGTCTGCAAGACTTGATACTCTGGAAGCAGATCCTACAACCGCAAATGCACTGAGTGCAGAAGCAACAACCCGTGCTGCTGCTGACACTGCACTGTCCGGTAGACTTGATACATTAGAATCTGATCCTACAACTGGTGCTGCTCTGACTGCAGAAACCAATGCTAGAATCGCTGCTGATGCTCTCAAGTATGATAAGGCAGGCGGTAACATCTCTGGTGACGTAACAATCGCCACAGATAAGATTGTTCTTGGTTCAACTGGTGACGCATCCTTCGCAGGAAACGTTAGCGTTGGTACCACAGCAACTGCAGACGTACACCTTGCTAACAAGAAGTATGTTGACGAGAGAATCGCTTCTGTCGTTGATAATGCTCCATCTGCTCTCAACACACTGTCTGAGATTGCAACTGCAATGTCTGATGGAAATGATGTTTCTACATCACTGGTCAATCAGATCAGTAATGAAGCAACAACAAGAGCAAATGCTGATGCCGCTGAAGAGACTGCAAGAATCAATGCTGACGACGCACTGTCCGGTAGACTGGATACCCTTGAGGCTGATCCAACTACAGGCACTGCTCTGACTGCCGAGGCAACCGCCCGTGCAAATGCAGATTCTGCTGAAGCTACAGCTCGTGCTAATGCTGACACCGCTCTGTCTGGAAGACTTGATACTCTGGAAGCAGATCCTACTACAGGTGCTGCACTGAGTGCTGAGGCAACCACAAGACTGAACGCTGATAACGCTCTGTCTGGTAGACTGGATGCTCTGGAACTTGATCCAACAACTGGAACTGCTCTGAGTGCAGAAACAACCGCTAGAACATCTGCTGATACAGCACTATCTGGCAGACTGGATACACTGGAAGCCGATCCTACAACTGCAACTGCGCTTTCCGCAGAAGCAACTACTCGTGCAAATGCTGATTCAGCACTGTCCGGTAGACTGGATACTCTGGAGTCTGATCCAACAACCGCAACTGCACTTAGCAACGCAATCGGTGCTGAGGTAATTGCAAGAGATGCTGCAATCGCAACTGCATCTGCTGCTCTCTCCGCTGAAATCGATGCTGACATCGCTGCAATTCCTGCATTCGATGATTCACATCTGATGCCTAAGTCCGGTAACACAACTGTTACAGGCGAACTCACCGCTAACAAGTTTATCGGTTCTGTTGATGGTGAAGTTGGTGGCGCTGGTTCTACACCTGCACCTGTAACTGGTACAACTATTACTGCTAACACCAAGTTTGTTGGTGCTCTGGAAGGTAATGCTGATACCGCAACATTGGCTGCAACTGCAACCTATGCAATCAACGCTGGAATCGCAACAACTGCTGATCGTCTGACAACTGCTGTCAACGTTGGTGGTGTACTGTTCGATGGTTCTGCTCCAATCAACCTCCCTGGTGTAAACATCGCTGGTAATCAGAATACCTCCGGTAATGCTGCTACAGCATCTGCCTTGGCATCTGTAATTAACGTCGGTGGTGTTGCATTCGATGGTGGTTCATCAATCGACCTGCCAGGTGTAAACCTCCCAGGTACTCAGGATACTTCAGGTAACGCTGCAACTGCAACATTCGCAACTAATGCGCTCGCTGCAACAACTGCAACCAAACTTGCTGTTCCTGTGAACATTGGTGGTGTATCATTCGACGGTTCTGCATCAATCACTCTGCCAGGTGTTAATGCAACAGGTAATCAGAATACAACAGGTAATGCTGATTCTGCTACCGCTCTTGCAACTGCAAGAACAATCGGTGGTGTATCCTTCGACGGATCCGCAAACATCGATTTGCCTGGTGTAAACGTTGCTGGTAATCAGAACACAACTGGAAATGCTGCATCTGCAACAGTTCTCGCAACTGCAAGAACAATCGGTGGCGTATCCTTCAATGGATCCGCAAACATCGATCTGCCTGGTGTAAACACAACAGGTAATCAGGATACAACCGGTAATGCAGCAACTGCATCCAATGCATCCCAACTCGGTGGAAACACTGGTGCATACTATCTGAACTATGCAAACTTCACTAACGTACCTGCTCTGGTCGATAGTCTCGGTCAAGGAACTCTCGTAGTTTCTGATCTTGCTAACGATGCAAACTACGCAACCACATCATACGTCACAACTCAGATTAACAACATCGATAATCTTGAGACTGCTGGCGGTTCAATGTCCGGATTCCTTTCATTGCACGCTGATCCAGCTCTGGATCTTCACTCTGCGACGAAGCGTTATGTTGACAACCAAGACGACCTGCTGGTCAGCAAGTCTGGTTCCATCATGACTGGTGATCTGGTACTGAATGGTGCTCCTAGCGTAGATAATCAGGCTGCTACTAAGAAGTACACTGATGACAACATCGCAACAAGACTGCCTCTTGCAGGTGGTACACTGACAGGATCCCTGGTACTCGCAGGTGCTCCTAACGCTGACTTCCACGCGGCCAATAAGGGCTACGTTGATAGTGCAATTGCTGCAAGTAGTGCAGGTACAGGCAACTTCGCCGGTATCGTCACTGCAACAACATTTGCAACTGGCGACCTCGGACAGTCAATCATCGTCTCCGGAACATCCATTACTGGACCTTCCTCAATCACAATCGATCCTTCAGGAATCGGTGATAACACTGGCGATGTTTACATTCTGGGTAACCTTGAAGTCAAGGGTACAACAACCACAATCAACTCAACTTCCGTTGAGATTGATGACGTTAACCTCACACTCGCAGGCAATGCAGCAAATGCTTCACAGGCAGATGGTGCTGGTCTGACAGTTGCTGGTGCTAATGCAACCTTCACATACGATTCTTCTGACGACAGATGGATCTCTAACAAGGCAATGCAGGCATCCGAGTTTGTTGGTAACGTAACTGGTAACGTAACTGGTGATGTAACTGGTGCTAGTGTAATCTCTGGCACAAACGTCACAAGTACAACTGCTGAACTGGGTGCTCTGAAGGTTGGTACGGGTACAACATATACTTCCGACGTTGTTGTCGAAGGTACAATGCGTGTCACCGGTCAACTGGACATCGGTACTGGAACGATCACAATCAATCCAGATACTGACGAGATCGACCTGAATGGTACTGTCATGACCAAGGCTGGTGATGGCGAGATCGAATTCAAGGATCGTCTGGGCAACAGAAAGAGAGTTAAGACCATTGCGACTGAACTTCTCACCAATGATGACGACGTAACTTCTAAGAAGTTCGTTGATAATCAAATCGCTGCTGTTAATGCTGCCAAACTGAGTAAGGATGGTGGTACACTGACTGGCGATCTGATCCTGAAAGGTGCTCCTACTCAGGACAACGAAGCTTCAACCAAGAAGTACGTTGATGACGTTGCACAAAATAAAGCGGATGTTACATTCGTCAATACTCAACTGGCTGATAAGGCAGATACAACCTACGTTAACGCACAAATCGCTAACAAGGTTGACGCTGACTTCGTTGCTGCACAAATTGCTACCATTGATAATACCGATCTTCTTGCGAAGACTGGTGGAACAATGACCGGAACACTAACACTTGCTAGTGATCCAACCTCTAACTTAGAGGCTGCAACCAAGCAGTATGTTGACAATGCAACACCTGATCTGTCAAGTGTTCTCGCGACAACTGGCGGTACTTTGACTGGTGATCTGACCGTTGGAGATACTTCCGGCGCTGGTGATCCAGGAACTGTTACAACTCGCTACAATGGTGGCAGAGGGGAAGTTACCTACACTGGCACAAACGTATCACAGATTACAGTCCGGAATACTAATACAGCTCATTTCGGATCTGCTGGTTACGTTACTGTTGATGGCGTTCAAATCCTTGTTGACGATGGTTGGACTGCTACTGCAGATGAAAACTGGTACAGTAGTACAAATGCTACAACTCTCTTCTCTGGTAATGCTATTGCAGCACAGCAAAACCTCTTCACTTGTGCAGTAACGATTTGGGGTGGTACTATTACAATCACTCCTCCTACACCAATTACTGGCGAGATTAAGGTTTATTCATATCACTCATCGAAGTTTGAGTTCACCGAATCACTTCCTAGCAACTCTTCAACTATTGGTGCTGATGGTACCGCTACTTTCACAAGTAACGTAACTGCTGCAACTCTGCCAACTGACGCGGCTCATCTGGCTAACAAGTCATATGTTGATGCTCAGGTTGCAAGTGCTTCACCTGATCTGTCAAGTCGTCTCGCGACAACTGGCGGAACACTGACAGGCGATCTGGATATGGGATCCAATAAGATCACATACTCCAACGTCTACATGACCGAGGCAGATCTGCCAAGTGCGTCTACATATCACGGTATGTTCGCACACGTCCACACAACCGGCGCGGGTTACTATGCTCACGCAGGTCAGTGGATCAAACTGCAGAATGAAGGTGCAAGAGTCGTTCTTCCTTCCGGAAGCAATGGAACTCCTGAACTGACATTCGCTGCAGACTCAGATACAGGAATCAGATGCCCAGCACCTGGTGAAGTATCTGTCGTCTGTGATGGTGCTCAGGCTGCGAAGATCAACAGCGCAGGTGTTGAAGCACAAAACTTCAACGCAACATCTGACATCACACTCAAGCAGGACATCTCCGTTATCGATAACGCGATGGAAATGATCCAGAATCTTGAGGGTATCAACTGGAGTTGGAAGAACAACGGCAAGGCAGCAATGGGCGTTTCTGCTCAGAATGTCGAGCAAGTTGCTCCACAACTGGTTGGCAACGGTGAGTACAAGTCCGTTAACTATAACGGTCTGGTCGGTATCCTGATCGAGGCTGTCAAGTCTCTGAAGGAAGAAATCGACGAACTCAAGAAGTGATTCTTGATCTCATCTGAATAACTTTACGGGGGACGAAAGTCCCCCTTTTTTTATGAATAAATAATCAATAAAGTTCTAATCATAATGTCTCAAACAAGAGTACAACTTATTGGTGATTCATTTGATAACGGTGCAAACTTTGCTGGAGTTGTTACCGCTACAGATTTTAAGAAATCTGACGGTTCTACCATTGAGTCTGGTGGAGGTGGAGTTGGAATTGCTCTATCATCTCATCCACGATCTGCACTAAAGCATGTATTTAAGACACCAAAAATCCTAGAAGTTCCCGAATCAGCATTTGAAACCATTGAATCTGACGAAGAGCATGGATACATTGCGTTCACTCTTGCGAAAGATATTCATGTTGGCCCAAATGCAATTCTCACAATTGCGGATGATACTGTTATGAGAACAAATACACTTGGTATTTTTACATAAATAGAATATAAGGAGTTTTCATACTAATGTCAGAAATTAGAGTTAATAAAATAGTTGACGAACCAGGCACAGGTGCTGTTGAACTGAAAGAAGGTGCAACACTTCCTGCTGGTAAGACTCTGAGTGGAGATGGTGACATCAACATCACTGGAAATGCTACGATTGGGGGACTCTTAACATATGAAGATGTCACCAATATTGATGCTGTTGGACTGATTACCGCAAGAAGTGGTATTCAAGTTCTTGCAGGCATTTCAACATTTAGGGGAGCTCACTTTGATGGAGGAAACTTAATCAAAGAGACATTTAACTTCTCTGCATTAGATTTCAATACTGATAATCAAATCGACTTAGATACTGGAATGGTTGATTATCGTAGCAATACATTAGGATCGACTACATCACTCAATTTGTATTGTGCAATGGGTGTGAATAATAAAATGTCTGCCGGAGAGGCAATCACAGTCAATGCAATTACTGCCGTAGATGATGCAAGTTATTACATCAATGGTCTCACGATTGATGGTGGATCCGCAGAAACAATTAACTGGGTTAATGGTGCTCCAACTGATGGTGGATCAAGTGGCGTTGACATTTATACATTCACTATTTTGAAGACTGGAGATGCTGAATTTCTAGTCATTGGTAATCAGACAAAAACGTCATAAGACTAAATAACTTAAGGAAACCCCCTACACATTCAGAAATATGTCGTTCAAAATTTCCGATGAAGTAATCATTGATGCAAGTCGTAATCTTGCTAATGTTGGAATCATCACTGCAACAGATTTTAGAAAAGCAGATGGATCTTCTATTGGCGGTGGTCTTGCAAATGATGACGTTAGTGAAGGATATATCATCACCAATCCCAAGGTTCTTAACTCAAGTGTAACTCTTCCAGCAGGTACTAATAGTGCTCTCTATGGACCAGAAGTTACCATTGGAGAGTCCACAGTCATCACACTCGATGATGATGCTTCCTTAATTATTACCTGATTCAACATTCACTCTCACCTATCCACTAATAAAAGGAATATAAAAAATGTCACAGTTAAATGTAAATTTAATTAAGAATAAGGCCGGTAATGGTGGTCCAACACTTGAAGCACTGACTGTTACGAATGACTCAGTTCTTTCTGGCGTTCGTTTTACTGCTGGTCAACTTTGTGAGAGTGTTAATGTTGTTGCGGGAACGCTTGGTTCTGCTTCTGACATCGATCTTTCCAATGGAATGATTCATTATTTCACAACACAAGAAGCTGCACAAGCAATTCCAAACTTATCAGTATCTGGTAAGAGTGTGAATCAAATCATGGCAGTTGGAGAAGCAATCTCAGTTGTCATCATGGTAACAGCGTCAACATCTGGATATATGTCATCAATGACAATCGACGGCGCATCAGTTACACCAATGTGGAGTGGTGGTATTGCTCCATCAGAAGGTGGTGCATCAGGTATCGATGTTTATACACTGCAAGTAATCAAGACAGCAGACAACACATATACAGTTCTTGCAAATTCATCCAACTTCGCTTGATATAGGAGATAAAAAACATGTTCGACAATAAATGGCAAAAGAAAGAAATGCCACTGGTTAGTCTCATTGGAATGGGCGGTGGTATTGCGTCACCTGCTTTTTTAGCTTCTATCGTTCTGAATATACTCAAACCAACCGTATTTTCTCCTGCAGATGATACTGGAGCTCCTGATTTTGATTATACTGCGGAATCAAGTGCAATTACAAATGTTGGCACCGTAGGAGTACTTGGTGGTTCAGCTTTTGATACAACGACTTATACTGGTACTAGTGCAAGTCAAAAATTAACTACCGGACTAGATATGTCAGATTCCGGTGGACTTTTCTGGTTAAAGGGTCGCAGTCACAACCATGATCATTGGTTGTATGATAGCGAGAGAGGTTCTAGCAGTCATTTAAGAATTGGTCAATATGACACAACATATGCAGCCACAAATCATGGAGATAGCTATAACGTTGATTTTGAAAATGATGGTGTTACTCTAGGAAGTAACGGATCTATAAATTATACTGGAAGTACATATGTTGGATGGTCTTTTCTCAAAACACCAGGATTCTTTGATGTTGTGAGTTGGACGGGCGATGGATCTGGAACACGGGACATAAGTCATTCCCTTGGAAGCGAACCTGCAGTAATGATTTGGAAAAAAGTAAATACCACTTCAGATTGGTCTGTATATCACAAAGACGTAGGACTTGGACATGGACTCTATCTAAATTCAAACTCTGATAAGCTCGATACTTCATTGTGGGGCACTGGACCAACGACTACAAATTTCCCTGCTCATACAGCGTTCAACACTGCTGGTGAAGAGTATGTCGCCTACCTTTTTGCTGACAACCCATCTAATCAAATCAAGTGTGGCACCTTCTCCAATAACACAGGTAGTTGGGGACCTCCTGCACCAGCTGATGCTGTCGTTGATTGTGGATTTGCACCACAGTTCATCATTGCAAAACAAATAGATGAGCTAGGGGGCTGGTATATTATGGATTCTGAAAGAGGGTGGTCAACATCTGGAGATCATCAAGTTGCATATAGAAATGCTGGTTTGCAGGCACAGGAAACTAATGCTGAAGCTCCACAAGAGGGAAACTTCAATTTCAATGCAACATCTACCGGTTTTGAGGTCACATATAGTAGACCAGGAACATGGGTATTTATAGCAATCGGTTCGCCGCAAGAAACTGTTCCTGCAACTCAACTCACTCTCACAGACACCACAGTATCGAAAATATCTGATGGAAGTTTGATTGAAGGAGAATCAATCGATCAGGTTCTGACTGTTGGTGAGACAGTTCAGGCTGATACTGCTGTTACTAGTACAGTTAATGCTACAGTGTTTAGTACGACTCTTTATCAGAGTGGATCTGGAAACGAAAAGACAATTACAACAGGAATTGATAATACCGATAAATCGCTGGTTTGGATTAAAGGCACTACTTTGGGATATCACCATAAGTTGATGGACTCAGAGCGTGGATCTTCTTATCCAGCACTCTCATCAGATACTTCCAACCCGGAGACTGGCGATGCTGGTATTAAAGAACTGACTAGCAATGGATTTGTCTTGCACGGTAACGGTTATGACAAAACAAATGATGATAAAAACACTAGTTATGTTGCCTGGAACTTCCGTGCAGCACCAGGATTCTTTGATGTAGTTACTTGGACGGGAGATGCGTCTGGAGCAGGATCTCGCACATTAAGTCACTCACTTAACGGAACTGTCGGCACTGTAATTGTTAAATGTACATCAGATTCTAGTGATTGGATGGTATGGCACAAATCTCTTTCTGGTGGATACTTAAATTTAAATGAAACCAGAGTTACGCAAGGCGGCCCATCAAATACCTATGTGTCATCAACAAATTCAGATTTTACTATCACATATGACGGGTCTTATTTTAACTACTGGAATGGAAGTGGTCGCACATATGTCGCTTATGTGTTTGCTGATGATACTCCTGGTCTGATTAAGTGTGGAAGTTATTCTTCATCAGGTGAGGTTGTAAATCTTGGATTTAGACCTCAGTGGCTTATGATTAAATCCACTGATAATAGTAGCGGATTTACAGGTGACTGGAGAATATTTGATACTACTAGGGGTATTGTAGATGGCGACGGTGATGTCAATCTATGGGCTAATGAACCTAGAGCGCATATTACTGGTTCTTTTGAATCGGCTATAGATCTAAATGAAAATGGATTTACTGTTGAAGGTCAAGGTGCTTATGGCACTTCGACTATTTACATAGCAATCGCAGAAAACGCAGAAGCTGATATTCCAAGAGACATTTATGCAACAGGAGAAGTATCAGCATCTACAGGTAATACTATTACTTTGTCAGACACCTCTGGTACATGGTCAACTGGAATGAAGGTTCAGGGCGTAACTACTGACACCAAGGACTATCCAGATCCAATCAAAGTTGAGGATGTTTCATTGACATCTTCTGCACCAACTGCAGAAAGAAATGTCAATACTTGGGGTGATGCGGTATGGGAGATTGCGACTGATGAGAACTTCACACAAAATGTACAGACCGCAACCTCTGCACTTTCAGCAACTGGTACACAAGCAGGTCCAAGTTTCACATTTGAACCAGAGACTGGATATTATGCCAGAACTAAGTACACTGCACTGGGTCAAGAATCTGAGTGGTCTGATGTTACTCATTTTTTAACTGAAGGATTGCCAGTTCATTGGATTACTACCATATCAGATCCAAATGGAATTAATCTTGGGCAACAGTCATCATTGGTGACTGATAGTCAAAATAATGTTCTGGTTACCACTGTAACCTCACAGAATCACCACAATTTGGTAAAGTTTGATCCACAAGGCAATATATCTTGGCAAAGAAAATATTCTAAGAGCGGTGTAAATTTTTATTATCAATTCGGACAAAATTGCATTGATGTAGATAGTAATGATAATACTTTTATAGGTGTGATGAGTGATGCTCCTGGTGGTACTGATATGATTACTGCCAAATATAGCAACTCTGGAACTTTAGAATGGCAGAGGAAGATTAACTTCTCTAATGATCGCACAGAAGCAGTAGCAACTGATTCTAGTGGAAGTGTTTTTAATGTAGGATATACTGAATCCCACCAGCAAATGGGTAATGGTTCAGGATATACAATAAATGTGACAAAGCATGATAGTAGCGGAAATCACTTATTCACAAGAGCATATGGCGATAATGATGATCGTGGATACTATGCCGACGATGCTCATGTAGATAGTTCTGGAAATCTTCTTTTTGTTGGACATTTTCAACATAGTTCAGGAACTAATTATCCCTATCTCCAAAAAGTTAACGGAACAGATGGTTCTATTATTTTCGGCAAAACTCTTGGTAGCGGTTATCATGCCAACACCACATCTGGAGTAACTACTGATAGTTCAGGAAACATTTATGTCGCATGGAAGGCTAGAGATGTTAACAATGTTTACGGTATCTTATTTGCAAAATATAACTCTAGTGGAACACTGCAGTGGAAGAAGGAAATATATGATGCACATAACAAATCTGTGTCGGCCGTAGATGTTGACAGTTCTGATAACATCTATATCTGGGGTGATTCAGATACTCCAAACGCTTCTCAGGGTGCAGCTGGTCTTCTTATAAAAATGGATAGTTCTGGTTCTATGGTATGGCAAAGATTAATTTCGGGTCCTAATACCATAAATCATGGTGGAATGTCTGTTGATACTGCAGATAACATAGCAATTTGTGGACAAGTTTATCCAGCTAGCGGTGGCAATGCTTCCATATTTGTTGGTAAGGTTCCATCAGATGGTTCTTTGATGGGCACATATAATACTCCTTTTGGAACATATGTTTATGCTGAAGCGTCAAATTCTGTTAGAGATGCTACCAGTCGCACTTCGGCTGATTATACATTCCCCAGATCTCCATTACAGACAGGCGGCTTTACTAACAATGAAAATCATGACTCAGATGTTAATAATTTGACCAGTTCACCCACATTATTAGAGTGATTTTTCTTTCTTGAGATTGCATAAAAACCACTCAAAAAAGTGGCACACAAGACCTCTGCCAGTTCTGGTGGGGGTCTTATTATATCTGGGCATAAACGACACGTCAATGACTGCCACTGAGAAACTGATCTTTATTGCCTCATTTGTGTGGATGCTCAACTGGGGTACGAGAGTCACCTCTGTTGCAATTCAAGCACTCTCTTGACACCCTTTTACTTTCCTGATACAATAACCTTTGTGGAGGTTCAAAGACATTATGGCTAAAACTGAGATTCTTTTTGTAAAACCAAAGTCCCGTAAAGCTAAGAATCGCTTTGCAAATGAAATGCGTTCCTTACATGGATGTCGTGTAGAGAAACGTGAGAGTGGTAAAATCTTCCTTGCATCTATTAGTGGTAAATACTTCTTTTGGATGAATGAAAGTGCTGATGACCATTGGGATCTTGTCAAATGATTGAGTTTATTGCCGTTTCAACTATTACTTGTTCGAAGTTAAATAGTATGGTTTCTCGAATTTCTCTTCAAGAAAATTTAACCGATCAACAAAAAGTAGAGATCTATTCAGAACTTCGAAAATACAACCCAAAATGTAAATTTACAAGTAAAAGCAAATGAAAGATCAGTACTCTATCGAAGACAATGAATCAAAACAAGAAAAATGGAATCGTGGTCTTGATTTGTTTATTGAATCAGTTCTTAAACCAGATCCTGCACTACGTCAATGTGCTCACAATCAACGGTGTTATCATGAGTTGATGGATGTAAGAGCTGATGTTCTTGAATATCTTAAATCAAAACGTTGGCACTAATTCACAATTTCACATGAATTTATCATTGCAAGAAGTTGACCATCTTATCAAGTCATTGGAAACAATGTCTCAACATGATGTGGCAAGAGCAAGAGAAATGATTGCACCTGGCGTGACAAATCATTCACAACTGATTCAAAAACTCAAAGATTATCGTCTTCGCTTGACATGACTAAGTTAATTAAACCTACAGACTCACGATACTTCAAACAAACATCAGATGAACCTTATGATCGACACACTTATGAGTTAATTCTTCCCACAGGTAGAACACTAGTCTTTCAAGATTATGAGCATCTTCGTGCAGTATGGTTCGAAGCTGCAAGAAATTGGTCAGGTTGTATTGTAAACGTATTGGGTGGTGAAGACTATGATGAGACCAAATCTCCTGAATCCTAGAGGATCTATGAAATTTCCACATAAATCATTTCCATGGCGACTAGAATGTTCTAATTCAGACACAATTTGCCATTTTGAGTGCGAAGAACACTTGCGAAAGCATATAGATAGGTATAAACTAAAAGCAAAAGATATTACTGTAGAAAATTGTAATGGAGAACCCTTTATCTTACGTAAGAAACACAAGAGAAAAGTTTGATCGATTTCATCAAGTTATTGTAACTGAGGTACAGGTACAGTTTGATGATGAAGAACCGGCATGGATTCCTCTCTCTACTTTATTGGGTATTCAGAAGTTGGTAAATAGTAGTAGAATGAGCAATACCTTATGATTAAGTTTATCCAGAGATTCTTTGATCCTAGCGAAAAGTTTGATGATGAAAGTTTAATAGACCTGATTCTGGAACTAGAAGATCGTGTAGAATACTTAGAACGAGAAAATGATTCTCTTTCTGCTTCTTTAACTGAGTTGGAAGATAGACTTAATCAACGTATTGACAGAATACAACCAGTCATTTACCACATCAACGGAGGAGAAAAAAATGTATGATGATTTAGATGGATTTGAGAAAGCACTATCATTTTTTGGTAATCGTGTAGAAATAATTTGTGCAATGGAACTTAGTGGCAGAATTGCTGCTGAGGACGCATATCAACTAATCAAAGAAGAACTCAAGGGGTTGAAGAAAGTTCGTAAGAAAGTCAAGAACGATAGTGACTATGGTTTCGAGTGGACACCGCTGCCTGACCGAGACTGAACCACATTAAGTAGTGTCATAGGGGCCTTTACAAAGAGGGTCAACTCATGTATGATTGGTTCATGAACAAAAATCAACAATGAAACTCTCAACATTCATTCTTCCTGTTCTTATCACGACAGCATCATTTTCTGGAGTTGCTGCTCAAGCGGAGTATCAGGTATTTCATGAACAACATTGCTACGAGAACGTAGAACGGTATGTTCCCGGATACTACAGAGCTAATGGTCGTTATGTGAGCGCAAAGGTAAAGAATAAGCGTCGTAAAGTGGGATGTGATCAGGCACAGACTGCTCCCACAGGTATTGCTCCTGCAAGTTATGGTGGTTCTTTCTACGGATCCTTTGGCAATAGTGATATTGCACATGGTTATCACCAACCACACTACCCTCAACAGCAAACCAACTATTATCCACAACAACAGCAGCAGCAACCTATTGTTATCAATCAACCACAGAATCAGTGCAATGGTAAACTCCTACGCATGGGATTAGGTGCTCTTGGTGGTGGTTTTGCTGGTCGTTATGCTGTCGGTGGTAAAAAGTCTAGTAATACCATCCTAGGCACAGTTCTGGGTGCTGGTGCAGGTAGTCTTATTGGTCGTGCTACTTGCTGATGATGAAGTGTAGAACTTGTAAACATTGGACTCCGGGCAAATTTGGATTGGGATCTTGTACTGGAATCTTTCCAAGTTTTACTATGGTCAGTAAACCATCTAAAATTGACCATAAACGTGGAACAGTGCAGAAACAATCTAAGTTAATTCGTGTGCGTGATGGCATTAGTGGACTTGGCACTTATCAACCATGTCCATCATCTGTCGTTTCCACTCCATCTGACTGGGGTTGTAAAAACTGGACGAGGAAAAAGATATGATAGATAGATCTTTTCTTGAAATAATCCCACACGAGTTAAAAGAAGCTCTTGCGGAGGATTGTGAGGATTATCTTCTACATAGAAATATACCACTGCACTCTCATTCCTATGACAACATCATCATCCAGGCAATCAAAGAGGGATACCAAACCAACAAGTTTGATAGACCAATCCGTTTCGATTGAATTTTGGTCACAAGTTGCTAAGGAATCTGAACAACTTGGCGTCGATGTAGATTACTTTCTTGCGGAGTTTTATACATCGTGACTGACCATGATAGATTGGTGAGCGCCATTCTTCATGTGGATGAAATCGCTGCCTTGCTTCCAGATAATGACTGTCAACAGTTTTTATACTTCAAGTTATTATCAATCAAAACCGAACTTCAAAGTCAACTCAACCAGTTGACAAGAAAACAAACTCAATCTAAAATCAAGGAGTAATTTACTTAGAATGATGACTCAGAAGTTTTTCTACATCGTGAATCACTTTGTCCCCTTTCCTTCATCAGAATATGGTGGCATTTGGAATGTGGTGGCAGAGAATGATGACGAATGTTTTGACTTAATTGTTGAGAGAGATGAGGGATTCAATGAGGGGCATTACAATCGTCTTCGTGAAAATATCATGAAGGCACCAACGTATGCACTGTCAGAAGATCTTGATTCTGAAATTGTGGAGGAGTTTACGACATGATTGGTAAACTTGATCCCGAAGAAAGTGTGATGGATTCTGATCTGATTATTACAAATCGGAGAGCGAAAGCCATTATCAGAAGCATAACAGAAAAACTTACAAAACAGATTGCAGAGTTGAATTGGGAGTGCTATGATGACGTTGTTGTTGAGGTTGGGGGTCGCTCTGTTAGTGGTATTGATGTGGGCGAAGATTACAATCCCAAGTGGTCATCACCCAAAGGAACCGTCAAGAACAACAAAGACGCATTTATCATAATCAAAAATAAAACTAGAACTCCATTTGTGCCTTCAAAATCTAATGAAACCTGATGCAACTATCTCTTGGGATCAACATCTCAAAAGAGGAAATGTGTGGAGATGTGAATTGGAACTCTCCATGCAAGACACACCAGGAGATGAACCGTACATATACACTGTGGAGGTTTATGTAGTGTCACCTACACAAGCACTTGCACAGTATATTGCGACTACAATGTATCCAGAGTTTGAATCCTTCTTGATTGATGATGAACCTTGTCGAACTGCCCCATGATTTCCCCCATCAACCCCCAAAAGGATATAGTTACGAAGCAACCAATTTCAAAACGAATGTGGTTGCTATTTGGTTACGGGATCACCGTAAGTATGTTTACACTTCTGATGATGTTCGGACTATTTGGGGATTCGTCAAGACAAAACGAGGAAGGAAGGGAAGCATTACGAAGACTTACCATGCCCCCATCAACTCAAATAAAGTAGGAAAAGAGGTAGATATTAACAATACTCGCAACTATACTGCGATGCAACTTAATCTCAATCCGTTAGAAAGTGCTATTTACAATGTATAAACCAACCCTAGATGATTATGTCATTTGGAAACAAAAAAATGTTGAAGGTTGGGTCTACTACATTGATAATGAAGATGAATATCTCACTATTGAGATAGCAGTCACAGATAAACTTCCACATCAACTTGATGCTGGAACATATCATAGAAAAAATCATGTTTTAATTGTTTGCCAAAATTATTATTGGCATGAGTTAAAATTTATTAAATCAAGATCATACATCAAACTATTTGAGGACTAATTATGTCACATCGTCAAGAGGCAAAACAGCAGCGTCGTGTTGCTATCATGGAAAAGCGTCGTAAAATGGATCAAGTAGCAGCACAAATGATTCAAGAACGTATTGAACGTCGTCTTGCACTTATTGAGGATATCAAACAAAAGATTGCAATGATTGAAGAACAAGAGTCTGCTCCAACAGTTGATGCCACCGAAGAAGAGGTCTCAGTAAGTGAAGTTGAGGTTGTGTAATTTGACTGAATAAAAGTTACTCAGCTCCTGATTGTCCTATTACTGTAATCGCGTACCACATGAATTCTTATTTGACCGAACAACAAGTCGAAGAACTGGTAAACTTTGACTACATCGAAAAAGATCTTGCTGATCTTATCGAAGATGAGGAAAAGTTTGACATCAAAGACTATCTCAACTCTAACATTGACTACTGAAATGAACTTTCCTACTGAAACTGTCAACGTGCTGCCACACTTGAATGAACTGAAAGAGACTTGGCGTCGTCAAGACTTTCGATTCACAAAAGATCAACAACTTCAATATGATATGCTACTGCAAGCACGTCGTGAACGAGTTAGTTTCTTTTATGAAGCAGATCGTGTATTCAAAGGTCCACGTATTGTAAAGGAGAAGGTAGAACAGCAAGAAGAAGAGTGATATAATATAAACATCGGGGTTTCCACTACTCTGACCTAGAAGCAGAGACCATGAAGTGGTGTAAAAGATTAAGTCAAGTTGATGCAACACCCACTCCAATCTCCTACTATTCTAAATAGTAGGAGATTTTTTTGTAGGCAGAATGAAGACATTCGTGCAGTTTATGACTGAAGTATATGACAAGGATGTCATGGGTTCTTCACAAATTCGTAAAACTGGTGGCGAAACTATTGGCAAAGATCGTAAGCAACCAGCATCAATGACCCGCAGAATGAAGGCAGTTGGTGGTGGTAAGATGGAACCTGCTAAATCACCAGCAAGACGTAAAGATGCTGGGCAACAGAAACCAAAATCACAAACACAACAGCAACCAACAAAAGAAAGAGGTAGTGCAGCTCTGAGTCCAAAGGAAGCACAACGCAAGGCATATTTGGAGAGAAAGGCAAGAGAGAAAGGTGGAACTTCATCAGGAAGTTCTAAGGACAAGGAAAAAGCAGCGACAAAACTATTGTCAACGAAGTCAACCACAGTCAAGAAAGAACCATCAAGAACTAATCGTAAGTGGAAACATGAAGGTGGTGGTGGCATGACTCCACAGGAGAGAGCATCAGCAAGAAACAAAGATAGAAGTGCTAAGCTGAAAGCAAAGAAAGCAGAATTGATTAAAGGATTTACAGATACTCATGGAAGAGCACCAAAGGGAGCAGAAAGAACCAGACTGCTGGGATTAGCACATAAGGCAGCAAAATCGGGATCATAAAAGTTACTCAGCTGTTGATCGTACCAGTTGTGTGAACATCTTGAGAGGGTCTTGCAAGGCGCTCCAAGGTGTGTTATACTGTCCACAGGTATTCATCCCCTATTTCGTGACTGTTACCCTTCGACCGCATCAGCAACGTGTTCTGGACCGTCTTGCAGCATACGACAAGGGTCAAGTGATTGTTCCCACAGGCGGTGGTAAAACCATCTGTATGATTCAGGACACTATCAATCAGCAGAACAACAGTCAGTCTGGTATTACCACTGTTGTTGTTGCTCCTCGTATTCTCCTTGCAGAGCAACTTTGCAGTGAGTTTATGGAACTGATTGATTGTTCTTATACTCATATCATGCACGTTCACAGTGGTGAAACTCATCACTTCAGCACAACTAAACCAGAAAAGATTGCACTGTTTGCCAACTGTGCTCGCACTGCTGGTGAGAACCTGATTATCTTCACCACATATAATTCTCTTGATCGTATTCGTCAGGCAGATATTGAAGTCAACAACATATACTTTGACGAGGCACATAACAGCGTCAAACGCAACTTCTTCCCTGCAACTGAATACTTCAGCAATGAATCTGACCGTTGCTACTTCTTTACTGCGACACCAAAGCACAGTCTGACTGTATCTAAACCAGGCATGAATGATGGTTCTGTTTATGGTCAGGTGCTGGTCAATGTTCCTGCTCCTGAGTTGGTTGAGGGTGGATACATTCTTCCTCCCAAAGTTGTAGTTAAGAAGTTGCCTATGATCAAAGGTCGTAAGGTTGTATTTGCTGATGACTGTGATAATCTGTTGGAAACGATTGATGACAACAACATCAGCAAGACTCTGATCTGTGCTCGCACAACTCAACAGATTATCAATCTTATCTCTCAGTCACAGTTCTGTACTGAACTCGCTCAACGTGGTTATTCTTGGATGACAATCACATCCAAGACTGGTGCAATCGTTGATGGTGAGAAGGTTGACCGTGAGAAGTTCTTCGATACGCTGAACGCTTGGGGTCGTGATCCTGACAAGAAGTTTGTCTGCATCCACCACAGTATCCTGTCTGAAGGTATCAATGTCAATGGATTAGAGGCAGTTGTGTTTATGCGTAACATGGACTATATTGGCATCAGTCAGTCAATCGGTCGTGTGATACGTCTAGGAGGTGATCAGAAGACGTTTGGACTGGTTTGTGTACCAACCTACGATGCTGTTGGTATTTCCACCGCTCGCAAGGTTCAGGCAGTTGTTGATGTCGTATTCAATCAGGGTCAACCTGCTATCTCTGAGATTCGCCGCTAATTGATCATGCAAAATTCTATTATCACAATGGAACATGCACTGGATAGGTTATCTGAAATTAAACCATCTAGTGCAAAAAAGATTGAAATCTATGCAGAGCGTTGTTATGATGATTTTATGAATCCTTCTGTCATTAGTCGGTGGCGGAATAATCGAAATGACAAAGATGTTGTAAGGGCTACCGCTAGACCTTTTTACGATCTAGTTCATTCTTGCTCTATTCCAACAGGATTGATTACAAAAACCGCATTTGAGAAAATAAAAGAAAACAAGAAATACAAACCAACGAAAGATCATTGCTTTCGTCCACAAAATACATATCATTGCATGTTGGACAACTATGAAAATTTTTGTGACTTCTCTACATTTCGCAACTGGTTTGTGATGTGTTGCTCTACTATTGATGTTTTTTACAAGGAGAATAATCGACTAAGTTTGGAGGGCATTGACAACAGACGTGGAAAATATATTGTTAAAGTTACTACGGACCAGCAATATATTTCTGCTGGCATAGATTTGTATTCTTACAGTACAGAACGTGCATGGAAAGATAGAACTCTTAAATTAGAGTCAAATTTAATTGTTGCTCCTCAGTTATTATTAGAATATGAGAAAAAATTTGCTCCCGGTATTATCATATGAAAGATTAACCAATTAACAGCAACACCCCTAACCCACAATATAAACCCTTCTAATTACTTTCTTTAATATGAATCCCTTAGTAGAGACGATTCAAATTACAAATCCTGATTATTCTGGACCTCCTGAAATAGGAAAGAATAATAGAATTTATATGATGCAGTTTCCTGCATATATTAAATTAGCAGAGAGTGGAGATTATCCATATGCTGTCTTTATTGGGCAAACAGATCCTGCTCGTGGTTGGATAGTTAAAGGAAAGTTTCTTGTTAGATGGGGGGATAGGGATTATAGTAAGTGCCCAGAAAAACCAGAACTTTTACAATATATTGACGTACATCCTGACATCTCTGATAATGATATTCGTCAACTCATGCGTAAGTATGGGTGGGTAAAAGAACTTAGTGATTATCCTGGTTATGGTTCGCATGAGATGATCATGCACCCTACCATGAAAGATTGGGATAAATCTATTCTTCAAATGATGACAGAGGCGAAGAAAGAAGATGATTATTACATAGACTTTCAGCGTAAATATGATAAGAGTCCTGTAAGAAAGGAAGGGAAGGACAAGAAGAAAGTGGACGAAATATATCGCATTCCTAATAGAGAGTTTCTGATGGATATGTGTGATGGTATATTGAAATATGTGAAAAAAGATGCTAAAATATATGTGACAAAAGATGCACATGGTCGGATTTGTGATTATCTTATCTCTAAGGGATATACCAATCTATATACTGAAAAGTCGTATAAGTATTTTCCTAAGGGTGATATTGCAATCAGTTCCGGTCTGAACGTCGTTACCTTGCTCACTGATAACCAAATAGAAAATATGTATTTTGATGTAAGTCTTGGCAATCCTCCATACTCTGATAGATCTCAGACTAATTGTGCTGACGTTGGTGGTAGTGGTAAAAGTTTAGATGATAAGTTTACACTTAAATGTATGACTCTTAGTAAGAGAGTCAAACTGATCATTCGTGCAAAAGAACTTAGTAAGGTTAATTCTAAGTTCAAACAACAACTCTTTGCTGGTAATCGCTTGAGGTCGATTACATATGTAGATAAAAGTACGTTCCCAACTATTCAAAACACAGTTACTTGTGTTATTGACTGGGACTGTAAGTATTGTGGTGAGACTGTTATCACCTATGAGGATGGTACAGTTGTGAGTAAGCTCTTGACAAAAGATTCGGTTATTAAGTTGAACAATCCAAATTATGTTGCATCTGTTGATGATAACATGATGTACCGCTATTTGAGAGGCAAAATTCCCAGACATCAAATCAACGACAATGATGGCACGAGAATTGTTGAGATTATGGGTAAAGGTGAAACACCAATTATTCGCAATACGTTATCAACACCAACAATCGGATTGAATGAGTATGGTGTTATTATGAACTACAATTCAAGATGGGAGGGATTTGATAAGATGTCTGTAAAGGAGTCAGATACCTGCTTAAGTGAGAGTATGATTATGCTAAAAACAAAATCAGATGAGGAGAGTCTGAGATTGATTGAGTACCTAAAATCAGATGAGATTGTGACACTGATGAAAGGGTTAAAATCTGGATTTAGCAATAGTGCCAGAATTTTTGAAATGATCCCCGATATGGTGTGACAGAAAATAAGTGTCACACCCCCCTTGCTATAGGGTCTGCCCCGATGTATGATTAAAGAGTCAACGGAACCCACTATGAAATTCCAAGTCATCCGCCCCTTTTCTGTCACCGTTAAGGGTCGTCGCACAGAGTACAGGATGGGTCAGCGCATTGGTGAGGCAGCATACCGCCGTTTGACCAAGACTCAGCAGAGTCGGTTCTTGTCTGCCCGTGCTGCTGCTGGTCGCATCCCCTACACCCGTGAAGAGGTTACTTGCATTGTCAAGGCATATCTTCAGAACGACAATCGCTTGTTTGTTCGTAACGCATTTCAGCAGCAATTTCCTAATAGCAGGCACACTGGTGACAGCATTATGTTCCAGGCATGTTTGCTTGAAAACCTTGACAACACAAAACCTGGTCAGTCTGGATCATACCATCTCACCGACCTTGTGATTCAGGTTGCGCAGGAGATTGATTCTGAGCGATTCTGTGATTCTGTCGATTCAAAACTTGATGCTCTCCTCACACTGATTCGCGCTTGAATTTTACTCTCTAATATGTTATCATTGAGGCAGTATTCTGTCTCTTTTTTATGTCTAAAAAGAATCAGCACAATAAAAACTTAGGGTCGGAGATTGTGCGGTCTGATGATCGTATTGATATGACAGGTGAGGTATTCACACCCGCAGAACTTTGTGCTGAGATGGTATCACAAATCCCAGAATCTATCCTACAAAATGAAAAAAGCACTTTTATTGACAACTCGGCAGGGTCAGGGAACTTTCTATTGGCATTGCAGAAAGAATTATTGAAATATCATTCATTGTCCCATATCAATGATAATATGTTGTATGCAGTAGAACTTATGCCAGATAATCACGCGGAGATGTGCAAAAAAGTAGGAGTTTCTACCACTCATCCACACTTTGTGTGTGCAAATGCCTTAGAATATGATTATTATTTTGGAAAACAAGTCGGACTGGAATCGTTCATGTGAAAGTTAAATGTTTATGATTTTTGAGATTGTCTACCAATTAAAGTTACTCAGCTCCTGATTGTCCCAGTATTATGAAGAACACACATCTACAACATCCAGAGGACGCCATTCTCACTGGTGATCTCTCTGTTCTCGATTGGTTCGCTGCACCAGACAGTCACATCAGCACCAAAATGGATGGTGCTCCTGCGATTGTGTGGGGCATTAACCCTGCAACTGGTAACAAGTTTGTAGGGACAAAATCTGTCTTCAACAAAATCAAAATCAAAATCAATGAAACGCATACTGACATTGATCGGAATCATTCTGGGTCTGTTGCTGACATATTACACCATTGTCTTGATTACCTTCCTGATGTCGGTGGGATTATTCAAGGTGATTTTATTGGGTTTGGCGGTGACGATACTTTTTGCCCCAATACGATCACTTACACGTTCCCTGAGGTAATCCGAGAGAACATCATCATTGCTCCTCACACATATTACACTGCTGATAAGGATCTGCGTGATGCTGTTGCTCACCCCTTAAAGTTCAGAATCACTGATACGATGTACTGTAAGATTGTGCAACCTGAAGTCAAGTTGCATCCTTATCGTGAGGATCTGTACGATATGAGTTTGTTTGCCAAGCAAATGTCCACACTATGTGAGTTTGTGGACGCCAAGCAAGCAACAAAAATCAAAAAATCCATCAACGACTGCATCCGTGATGGTTATGAGGTTGACGAGAATGAAATTGCACAAAAAAACGATTGTGACATCAATCTCATCAGATTGTGGAAGTTGGTTGCAACTATGAAGGATGATCTCTTTTGGTACATCACTGAAGACGATCTGATTGATTGTAAGATTGGTGATGAAGAATCTCAACACGAAGGTTATGTCATCAGCAACCAATATGGTGTGTTCAAAGTTGTTGACCGACCCACATTCTCTCGTGCAAACTTCACCATTCAGAAAAGTTGGTCCTGAGAAAGTTACTCAGCTCCTGATTGTACCAGTAGTGTAAGAATGGAGGAAACTGATGCTATTTGTATCAGGCAAATCACAACACACAAAACTCGCATTCAAGGTCTACGATTTCTTTCGTGAGTTGTATGATGTCAAGTCAGATGTTGAGGTATTTCACACTGACCTGACTGATGACAATGCTTTTGGATTCACTGAAGAGAATGGTGATGAGCAATTCATTCAGATTCACAATGATCTGAGTGAGAAAGATTTTACCATTACATTGTTGCATGAACTTGTGCATGTGATGCAGAACGAAAATGGTATCACTGATGATAAGATACGAGAAGAAGAGGCATATTTGTTTGAGGACATTCTTTACAATCAGTACCTGCAATCTGTCTGATTTCAAAGTTACTCAGCTCCTGATTGTACCAGTAGTATAAGCAATCAACCAAACCATGACCTTCTGTGCTCCACAATACAAAGCAGAGTATTTGACCGAATGTCTGCTTGAAATGCTCAACAATGATTGGAAAGTCAACGCGATCGAATCCAGTCGCTCTGTTTATACTCAACTTGAGTATGAAGTTGGTCGTAAGTATATCAAAGTCTGGTCTTATCGTGTCTCCGAATGTTTTGCACTAAACGAGAGAGTTAATGGGCGTTCTTGCTGGATGTTCGTGGATAAGAACTCTGGCGAATGTTACAAACCTGCATCATACAAAGCACCTGCAAAAGGTGTCCGCTATCTGATCACTCAACTGGCAGATAATCCCCATATTTGTGATGCTTACGGTTCGTTCCTGTATCTCTGATTATGTTCTCTGATACCAATCGTCAACTTCGTAAACTTTCTATCTACAAACCAATGCAATTCCGTGTTACACAAATTGATTTTGATTTTGATTCCGACATTCTTGATACTGAAGAAATGACGGATGAAGATTGTCAAGAAATTATTGACGAAACATTGTCAACAACCTGGGAAGCTTACGATGAAGAAGATTTAGTTGAAGAGATTACAAATGCAGTAGGTTGGTGCATCAAGTCTATTGACTATCGTTACCTTCCAAAGTTTCATCAACCTATCTGACAACCCACAATGATTACTTCCAAAGCACAGATGCTCCGTGTGATGAAACAATGCAACGGAGCAGATACTCTCACTCGTGAACAAAAGTTTCAAGTTTTCTGCAATGTTTGTGATAACATGCTCAAACAAGGTAGAATGACCAAAGCAACACATAAGCGTTTCACGGAGATTTGGTGATGATTGAAGATGTTACAAACTCACCAAAAGATTGGGAGGATTTCTGGTACTCACCTGAGAAATATGGTTCTTGGGAGTATTACAACTCCGAAAGTGAGGGACGTGATGTTCGTGAGATTGATCCCGAAATCTTACGCTATGTCGATTATGTTTTGGGCAATTCTCCTTATCCACCATCATTCAAAAGAAACTCAAAACTCTCAGAATAATAGGTCTTAAAAGTTACTCAGCTGCTGATTGTACCAATAGTGTAAGGACCACACCAAACCAACTCTCCTCTCATTATGTCCAAGTTTCGTGAGTTTGCAACAGAAACAATGTATTTTTGTGCATGTTTCGGTACACTCTCTGTTGTGACTATGTTCTGCACAGTCAACATGAACACGAGTTCCATTATGAATCCTGTTAATGTTGAAACTGTATCAAATCCTTCTGATACTTCACCTGCTCGTGTTGACTATCTGACCAACATTCAAGAGGGTAACTGAATGAAATCCTATCCACTTGGTATTGATAACCCCATTCTGATTAAGCAGGTTTGGGGTTCTACAGACTGGGCACTGTATTGGAGAAAAGATCACATCAAGATCGCCACATTCTCTAATCAATTCACTGCCTACGACATGCGCCGTTCTATTCTCCGTGCTCTTGGTTACGATGCTTGATCTTCTTCTTGACTACGAATCTGATCAACTTGACAATGATCAGATTGTCGAATTGTTCCAACAGATCTATGACAACAAAGCATACCTTTGGTTGCAAGGTCATTATGGACGCACACTTGACCATCTGATTGACTCCGGTCTGATTCACACTGATTGACATGAACAACCTTGAAATGTTGACTGCTCGCGAACAACTCATGGAGGACATTGATTGTATCATCGAATCAAACTTTGGTGAGGTTGAGTACAAGGACGATGTAATTCGCCAACTCTGTGATGCTGTTTGCCAGAACTTTCCCACATCCACTAACTGAAACTCATGAACTACGATGTTGACGAACGCCAAACCTCTATTGACAACATGGAGGACACATTGTTTGAGAAAATGAAGTTTGCCTTCGTTCGTGACAACGTGGGTGATGCTACTGCACTCAAAAATGAGTGGGTTGTTGATGATGACGACGAACCGGATAACTTTCTCTTTGTCCCTAATCTTACGTTAGACTGATGACACAACTCGACTTCGATCGTTCGATGATGGAACTCAAACTGCGCAAACAGATGCTATTGGATGAGATCGCGCAGATCAATTCTTCTATAGAGTTTCTTCAAGAACAGAAGAATAGCATCGTAGACGAACAACAGGAGAGGACAGAAGAGATCTACAATGATATAATCGGAGATGAGTATTTCTCAGAATAATATCATAACTCTCCGAGAGTTTTCGAGATACGAGCGGCGCGAGCGCGATTTTTTTTCACCCTTAAAAGTTACTCAGCTCTTGATTGTACCAGTTGTATGAGCACCACTTTCACCATGACCAAACGAGAGGCAAAGGCACACTTCCTTGCAGTATCTGTTCCTGAAGGTCTCAATGACAAACCTGCAATGCGTTATGCTTGGGGTTTATACACCGATTTACTTTGCAAGGATGGTTACATCACAATGAAACAATATGAAACCTGGACTTGCCCTTTCTAAACTTTCGTAAATCTCACATGAAAACGATTCTGATTGTGTTAGTTGGTGTGCTGGTTTGGACTAACAACGATGCACGCACATTCACTTCCAAAGCACTCTATCGTGCTGCTGAGTTTGTATCACCCGAACCTGAAACTCGTTCAATCGGTGAAACAATCGACGAAATCTTTTCTCGTTGAAAGTTACTCAGCTCCTGATTGTACCAATAGTGTAAGCACTCAACCATGACAGACCAAATCTACACCGAAGTCCTCAAAGTTTGGAACGACGAAACTCCTGACGATTTTGCAATCTTCAGTGAACTCTACTACCAAATGTTCGGTGGAGAGTTTGAGATTCCTTACATCACACAATCCACCACTTCTTCTTTCTTTCCCTACAACTGATGAACTACACACTTTCACAACTCCGCGATCGTGTCAACAAACTGATCGAACAACAGGGTGAAGATGCACATTGTGGTGCATGGATTTATACCAAAGAAGATTGTCACTTAAAGGATGAAAATGGTGAGTTTGATTATGATAACACAGTAGAAGATCCTGATGTTGTTGAACGTATCTTCGATGATGTTGGCAATGTTGATTACATCTATCAGGTGATTCAGGAATGTGTTGATGAAGTTGTAGAAGAACAAGTTATGCAACAACAACAAGAATTAGTCTAACTTACATTTAACTCACTTCATTCTTTCTTTCTGAACCATGTCTACCAACGCAAGAATCGCAATTCAACTGTCAGACAAACCCGGTTATTATGTCTCTGTTTATCATCATTGGGATGGTTATCCTCAGTGGTTGGGTAAGACTTTAGGACAACACTTTGACTCTCGTAAGTTAGCATCCGATCTGATTGATGGTGGAGACATGTCATGCTGCTGGTCAGATACAGACTGGAACATGAAAAAACTCCCAACCAATCGTCCTCTCTATTATTCTGAAAGAGGTGAGAATTGCCCTCCTCAGTTTGCATCAACCACAGAGGAATTGTTCGAGCAATGTGAGAACTGTGGTGCAGAGTATGTTTACATCTACACTCCAGATCACGGTTGGGTAGCACATAATGTTTATGCTTATTCCTCTGGTCAGTTTCAATCAGCAACTCTCTTTAACTAACACTCAATTATGACAACTTCCACTCTTCTCACTAACATGAACGACGAGCAACTTGACAAACTCAAAGACAACTATGCCTACCTGATTGTGGATGGTATGGATATGGATTCTCTCATTACTTTCGCTGTCGAAACTGTTGCTCACAACTTAGAAACCTGGACAGAGGAAGAAATCAAGGAAGAGATTCTCGATCATTATGGTGAAGAAACTCTGAATGATCTTCTATCCTAAAATCACACAAATTTAAGTATAATCACTCACAAAAATGATTCAAAATCAATTAAAAATGGTTTAATAAATATACTTTCGTTTTCTATCTCTCTTGTTACTTGACAGTTACTCCGTGGTTGCTTGACAGTATCTTCGGAGTAATTGCACTGATAAATGTACGAACTTATAGCGATCTTGGACCTCATTCTATCATCACTCCGCAAAAATGTCAACACCCCCAGCATCAGAAATCCCACACAGAACTTCGCAAATTTATAAGCACTTCTGATAAATAGTCTGCGACAGATTGACAGTTTCTCTCAGTCAGTCTATAATTACAAAGTAACACTCCCATCCTTCCAACCATGCCTGCTATCTATCATCAAGCACAGAAGAGTAAGTATCGCATCACCCTGGAAATCGAAGCAATGAGTGACTTCGACCCGCATAATATCAACTGGGATCGTTTGTTTAAGTTGGAAGGTTCGGAAAATTGTGATGCTTATGTAGAGGACCTGAGTACACCTGACCGTTGGTAATTCGCAGGTACTTAAAGTTACTCAGCTGTCGATTGTACCAGTAGTGTAAGCAACCGACGAAAACAAAAAACATGCTCACTCGCTCAGATCTTCTCACCGTTCGCGAATTTTTCTCCGAAGATGAGTGGGACTTGATTGATGCTGCCCTCAGTGAGTATCAGGACCATTTTGATACCGACGAGGATGCAATCGTGTTGAACACACTGCAAGGTAAACTCGCAGGTTTGTTCCGCATTGTAGACTGAGTATCGGGACTCTAAGTAACACTCAACCATCACTCTCTCATTATGCGCAAGATCGAAACTCTGATGAACAAAGCAATCGAGAACGGCAAAGATTGGTCGCTCGATAACACTAGAGTCGAGACCTACGGTGACATCGCCCACGTCTATCTGTACGGCAAACTTATCTCAAGAATCGGCGAGGGTTGGATACAACTATTCGACGGAGGTAAGCAATCGAAGACCACCAAATCTCGCCTGAATGCTGTACTCGAAGCGAACGGATTGCCGGGTGAGCGTGTCTACCAACGCAACTATCAGTGGTTCGTTAACTACAATGGATCGCCAATTCCTTTCTTCTCTGGTATGCGAATGAACTGATTATTCTTCACACTCATTAACACTTTTCTTTTTTATTATGACTCGTTCAACTGCACTCGGTATGCTCAACGTCGGTAACAACGGCAATGAGATTCTTGCCATTCTCGATGTTATCGCTGCTGATATTGAGAGTGACGAAACTATCAACGACATCGCAGATATGCTGTTTGGTTGATAACATCACAGTGGGGCATTGTTGACACTTTGCCCCCTTATGTGCTAGACTTACAGTATCGACAGTGTTGCGCGATCGTTGGCGTTGTTTGATGGCGGGCGTGTATAAAAAACCCTAACTACCCTAACCTACAACGGACCGAATTCGAGAGGTATATATAATTCAACTTTTGTTTTGATGCGGAGAAAAAAATTTTGCCCAGAAAAATTTCGCCCCAGAAGGTTTATCACATATACGCAAAGGATCAGTGCTTGTATCAGAATTTAACTGAGAAACAATTTAATAAGACATGGATAACCCTCAATGGTATGGTCGGCATTATGAAAACCGATTATGTGATTGAGGATTTGTCATATGAGGAGATAACAGTATCTGATTGACAGTGCATATATAAACTGTTATAATTGATATGAAGTTAATTCAAACTTATGGCTAAAGGATTTACTGTTAAGGCAAATGCCCCCACAGCACCTAAAGAGGAAGAGTGGGACTATGACGCGATTAAAGAGCGTATGAAAGGGAAGACGATTGTATTCTGTCTTCCAGGAAGAGGATGTTCGTATACCTTTCTAAAAAACTTTGTACAGATGTGTTTTGATCTGGTACAGAATGGAATGGCTATTCAGATCAGTCAAGACTATTCATCCATGGTGAACTTCGCACGTTGTAAGTGTTTAGGTGCAAATGTTCTCCGTGGTCCCAATCAGGTGCCTTGGGACGGCAAACTGGAGTATGACTATCAACTGTGGATTGACAGTGATATTGTCTTTAACTCTCAGAAGTTCTGGCAACTTTGTGATCTTGCAGTCCCTGCTGAAGGTGAGGAGAAGGATATCACCGCTGGTTGGTATTGCACAGAAGACGGTCAAACATCTTCTGTTGCACACTGGTTGGACGAAGAGGACTTCCGTGGTAATGGTGGTGTCATGAATCACGAAACACTGGAAACTATGGCAAATCGTCAGAAACCATTCACTGTCGATTACACAGGTTTTGGATGGGTCATGATTAAGAATGGCGTATTTGAGAATGACAAAATGGCTTATCCATGGTTTGCGCCCAAGATGCAGGTATTTGAAAGTGGTGAAGTTCAGGACATGTGTGGCGAGGATGTCTCATTCTGTCTAGATGCAAAAGAAGCAGGTTATGAAATCTGGTGTGACCCACGCATTCGTGTCGGTCATGAAAAGACTCGTGTAATTTGAGGTAAAGACTTATGGCAATGCGTTCAAAGACCGGAGATCTGATTACCCCAACTCCGAAAAACACTCGTCAAGGCGCGGGCAAACATACCAAGTATGCCGCAACGTCTCGTAATAAAGCACGAAAGCGTTATCGCGGCCAGGGAAAGCGTTAAATAAGAGCAGAGTTTGTAAAATTTAATATATGTCTTGTTTAATCTCTAACTTACCTTCGGAAGAAGTATGGGTCCGGAAAGAGTATCTTACAGACCATCAGAGTGGACACGGACAATTCGTAAAGGGCGTTTGGGTATCTGTTAAATCGATACCTGGACGCGCTTTTTATTTTGAAACATATTTACCAGAGTATGCTGCGATGTATGACAAATTACCAATCGCCGCGTTTCTCTCGAAACCAAAGACACCAGACCCTGATATGAATCTTCCAAATCTACAATTTTGGAATTGCATGGACTACGGTGTAGTGACCGTAGACAAGAAATTCATAGGCTCGATGGACTTTGAGTGCTACACTAGGGATCATGGACCTCAGAGGGGATCCTATGTATGTACCATAGACAATTATCATCATGATCCAGACTATGTTGACTATGCAACAAGTGAAAATCCTGCAGAACATAAGTCTCACAATCTGATTCAGTTGGATAACGGCCAGTTTTGCCTATACCCGAATAATAGATTAAGAATCTATGACAATAGTTTGACACCAGAGAAACCAAAGATGCCAGACTTTAAAGTTTCTACACAATATTATCAAGTTGAACGTGGATATGATCGTCTTGGAATGGGGGATGAGGAAGAATATTTTTGGAAGACTTCGAAAGAAAGAGAAAATAAATAGTTTCCTGGGATAGAACCCCTAAAAAAGTTCTGATTTGTTCAAATCAGAGGAAAATCTCATGGCTAACTCACCTGTAGACAAGAGTAAAGATTTTATCAAGTCTGGCATGACACTAATTACAGAACTTGCAAGTGATAGACATTTAGGGAAGTCAAAAAAAGTTGAAAAAAGTAAGATAAATAAGACAGAATAATAATATTTCATGCCTCTAGAAAGGGTAAGTCAAGGTTTTAAAGACATAAGCATGTCGTTTCAGAGTAATCCTCTGAACAAAGATCTTCTTGCCATCAAAAATGAGAACGCAATTGCAAGATCAATTAAAAATATAGTGTTCACAGAACCCGGAGAAAAGTTTTTTAATCCAGATTTTGGATCTAAACTCTATTCGATTCTATTCGAGAACATTGATGACATCTCAGCAATTAAAATCAAAGATCAAATTGAACAATCTATAAAAAACTTTGAACCTAGAGTTGATTTAGTTGAGGTTGAAGTGTTCCCAGATTTTGATAACAATGGTTTTGATGTGAAAATCACTTATAAAATCATAGGGGTTGATATTGCTCCACAAGAATTACAGTTTATCTTGCAACCAACCAGGTAAAAATGCCACTAGTTAACTTTTCAAACCTGGATTTTAATCAGGTAAAGACATCTTTAAGAGATTATTTAAAGTCAAATTCAAATTTTACTGATTATGACTTTGAGGGGTCAAACCTTTCGTCCATTCTTGATGTATTAGCATACAACACATACATCACTTCATATA
>Ga0208405_1000011_pt1 | contig 45376 bp, 53 predicted proteins | sample ETNtaG_32_FD_185766 | JGI IMG/M metagenome (GOLD analysis project Ga0208405, IMG submission 185766) | Marine microbial and viral communities from oxygen minimum zone, Eastern Pacific Ocean - ETNP201302PF84A (SPAdes) (version 2) | ecosystem: Environmental > Aquatic > Marine > Oceanic ... | reverse complement strand
AAGGCTACCCTCCTAAACAAACAAAGTATATTATGACAGGATGGATATACAGTGAAGATTGAACATTTATTTAGCTCTCCTTTATATACTGAAAAGTTAGAAAAACACGAAGAATTAAAAAGTAAGTTTGTACCTTTACTTTATGAAGATATAGCTGAAAACAAAGAAAAGAACAAACACGATGAGTGGTGGTCTTGTAATAGTTATCAAACATATTTATGGGGTTATGGACAAGAAGAATTACAAGAACTTATGTTTAAACATGTAGATAACTACATGAATGAATTAGGTTATACAGCAATAACATACAAGATTACAAGTAGCTGGTTTAATATGTATGGTGCTAATCAATATCAAGAAGAGCATTTTCATTTACCAGAACTTTTATCTGGTTTATACGTTATGCGGTTTGACCCTGATGTACATACAGGACTTGTTTTTACTAACAAGTTTCCAGAGTTAGCAGTTATACATGAAATGTATGGATTAAAACCTAGCAACTTTGGTAATGCTTATGGTAATAACGAATTAAACCTAAAAGAAGGTAATGTATATATCTTTCCATCTAATCTAAAACATCTAGTACCGCCACAACCAGCAAAGCTAGACAAAGATAACTACAGAATCACATTTACATTTAACGTCGGAATCTGAAGGTACAAACACCCATGGACAATTTTTCAAGCCCCTTACAGGCGATCCTGAGAGGACTTTTTTTGGCAATTTTAATAAATTTCGTTATTTTATTGCCTTTGCTACCACTTTACCACAATCTTCAATTACTAGAAGCAATTAATAAAGCTAATGGCAAATAGAGCAAAAGAAGGAGATTTTGAGAACTTACATAATCTTCTTACACAAGAATTAATCAATCGTATCAAATCAGGTGAAGCTTCAACAGCAGATCTGAAAGCAGCTTGTGATTGGCTAAAGGCAAATGACGTAACAGGTGTTGCTTCTGAATCAAGTCCTTTAGCTGGTTTAGCTGGTCTTATACCAGAACTTGATTTTGACGATGTTAAAAAACACATGAAATGACTTCCTCAACGTCACGCTTTTATAAAAAGAACAAAGCGTCAGCAGACAAGAAAAAAGCTTATGATCGCCTATACCGTAAGAAAGAGAAAGGTTCTTTAGCCAGCGGTGCAAAAAAAGACAGGCTAAAGAAAGCAGATTCTAAAAGATGGTCGGAGCGTCGCCGTCGTGGAATAGCTGGTAAAGGAGGAGGTGATCTAAGTCATACAAAGAAAGGCACGTTAGTTCGAGAAAGTAGATCTAAGAACCGTGCCAGAAATGGAAAGAACGGTAAATCAACATTGAAGTAAATGAACTTATGGCTGAATACGGAGATCTTATGGCAAACCTTATTACTTTTCGCTCTAGTGATGCAAAAAGAATATGGAGGTCACAGATTAAACTCCGAGACGGAAACAGATGCTTCTACTGTGGTTCTAGTGAAGAGCTGACAATAGATCATGTTCGACCACTTTGTAGGGGTGGTGAAACTAACTCGCATAATTGCGTAACCGCATGCAGAGCATGTAACCAAGCAAAAGGGTCATTACCCGTTGAACAATTTTTATTAACTATTTTTAAAATGGCAAGAGCAGCAACAATTATGAGTCGTGGATACGGCACTATAAAAATCGACGCTACAGCAGATACAGCTTTAGCAGCTATTACAACAGCAAGCACAGTTAAAGACGTGTTAGCAATAATCGACGCATGCGTAGCTCGCAACAGAGTTACAGGCGCATCTTCTACAGGTGGTGCAAGCAGCTAATGGCTAAATCCGTAAGCCTATCTATAGGTCGAGGAGAGAAGTCAAAGAAAGGCGGCTTAACTGCCAAAGGTAGAGCTAAGTACAACAGAGCTACAGGCTCTAAGTTAAAAGCACCTCAGCCCCAAGGTGGTAAAAGAAAAAAATCTTTCTGCGCGAGAATGAAAGGTGTAAAGGGAGCAATGAAAAAACCAAACGGCAAGCCTACTCGCAAGGCTCTTGCCCTTAGACGATGGAAGTGTTAACTATGCCAATGGGAAAAGGATACGGTAAGCCCGTAAAGAAAGCTAAGAAAATGAACAAAGGTATGTCAAAGTTACCTAAAGCAGTACAAAAGAAAATATTAGGAAGCAAGAAAAAGTAATGGCACATAAAGGTAAAGGATCTTGCAAAGGTGGAAAAGGCAAGAAGAAAAGATAAGGTTACATTTAAGACATCGACATTTAAAAAGCTGGGCAAGATCTTAAGTAGGATCTTCCCAGCACCTATAGCTTGGGTCTTAAAAGCTTATCTATTTGATTTTGAGATAAAGTACCTCGAAACTAAAGCTGAACTAACTGTAGACAAAGCTATAGCTGACTACAAAAAAGATTTAGATGAGTTACCAAAAACAATAGTCACAAAAAAACCGTCCGAAGTGGACGGCTTGTTTGATATAGAAATTAAACGCCTAGAAGATTAAGTCTTTCTAGGTCATCTTTACAGAACATGACATAACCCTTAAGGTTTCTAGGTCTTGTGCCACGGCTATCGTAGCTGTCCCATACTGCGCCGTCTCTTACGGCAACCCAATGTCTAGGTAGCATTGCTATGCAGTGTGGTGGCACATTATCTTTGTTAAACTTGAAATGAAATGTTTTCATGTCTGTCCAACTAGAATCAATGCCAAGGTATCCAAGAGTGTCCATAAGATCTCTTCTGGATAAACCCCATGTAGCTGTAGCCATCGACTTACGATATACAGTTTTATAACCATAGTTCCATTCGTAAGTTGGTGCGTTCATCTGCTTCATCGCAGTAGCAGCTTTCCATACTGTCTGGTAGTCAATACCTAATGCAAGGCAGATAGCCCTTGTACCACAATCACCATGACGCTCCTTCTTAGGATGTGGATTGCGTGTCATTAAATGGAATCCTGTATGGTGAGAAGAACGTGGTAGTTCTTTGGATGGACTGAACTCTAGATTCAGTTTCGCTGGTAGTTTAGCGAGAGTCATAATTAATACGTTGTGCTTAGTGTACTCGACGAACGTGTAGTCCGTCACTAGCATTATAGCACATCATTTCCACATGTCAACATGAAAAATAAAGAATATTTAGTAGATCGGACTATAAGATCTGACTTCAAGGTGTTTTTAACACTGATTTGGCGGGAACTTAACCTACCAACACCGACTAAAGCGCAGTTTGCTATAGCTGATTACTTACAACATGGTGGAAAACGCATACAGATACAGGCGTTTCGTGGAGTTGGTAAGAGCTGGATCACAGCTGCTTATGTACTTTGGGTTCTATATAAAGACCCAGATAAAAAGATTATGGTTATCTCAGCTAGTAAAGAAAGAGCTGATAACTTTTCTATCTTTTGTCAAAAATTAATCTTAGATATTTCATGGATAAAACACATGCGTCCGAGGTCAGACGATCAGCGATGGTCGAGGATCTCATTCGATGTAGGCAATGCAAAGCCCCATCAACAGCCAAGTGTATCCTCGAAGGGGATAGGCTCACAGCTAACGGGGGGAAGAGCTGACATACTTTGTTTTGATGACGTAGAGGTAGTTAATAATTCTGCAACTGATGTCCAGAGAGAAAAACTATTACAGCTAATTACTGAGGCTGAGGCGATTATCACACCAAAGGAGGATTCTCGCATTTTGTTCTTAGGAACGCCTCAAAGTACGTTTACTGTGTATAGAAAGCTCTCTGAGAGAGGCTACAAGCCCTTTGTTTGGACGGCTAGGTATCCTAGTAACCCCCAAAACTACGAAGGATTGCTTGCTCCGCAACTTGTCGAAGAGATAGAAAAGGGAGCAAAAAAGGGTGATCCTACCGATACAAGGTTCACAGATATAGATCTTGCTGAAAGAGAAGTATCTATGGGAAGGTCTAACTTCATGCTTCAGTTTCAGCTAGATACTAGCCTGTCAGATGCTGAACAATATCCACTTAAATTCCAAGATCTAATAGTTACGCCTTTAGGAGAAGAATGTGCTGAACGGTATGTTTGGAGTGCCGATCCTCGCTACATGCTTACGGAACTGGCTGCTGTGGGGCTACCTAATGACCGCTTCTACTCGCCCATGCACATTGACACGGGAGCAATTCCGTTTTCTGAGACGATTTTATCGTTGGATACGTCGGGACGAGGAGCTGATGAAACTTGCGCCGTCATCTTATCTCAAGCTAATGGATACATTTTCGTTAGAGACATCAAAGCTTGGAGACAAGGTTACACCGACGAAACACTTTCTGGTATTATTCGTCTTGCCAAGCGATACAAAGCGACAAGATTAGTCATAGAAGAGAACTTCGGCGATGGTATGGTCACTGAATTACTCAAGCGTCATGCTTCACAGCAACAGTTACAAGCAACCTTAGATGGGGTTAGAGCTACAACAAGAAAAGAAAACAGAATAATAGATACTCTCGAACCTGTAATGAACCAACACAAGCTTATTGTTGATCCAAAGGTCTGGGAATACGACTATCACAGCAACCCTAACGAACCTCCAGAGAAAAGATTGGAGTATATGTTGGGTTATCAAATGTCTAGGCTAAGAAAGATGGCTGGCTGTCTTAAACATGATGACCGTGCCGATGCTTTAGCCCAAGGTGTTAAATGGTTCACAGATGCCGTTGCAATCAGCGCAGCTAAGGCTTCAGCAGCTCGTAGGTATGAAGAGTGGAAAGCTATGGAACAAGCCTTCACAGACCATCCTCACGCCGCCTGTGACATTTTAGTTAAGGGTGGTACGTTTATAGATAAGAAATTTCCCTCAAACACTGTCTATGATTGGACAAAAGGGAGATAAGAGTTCATTACCAATATGTAAGCAGGGAAAGTGGTGCGTCCCTGTGTGGATATGCGGTGAGATTGACCCCTTGAGATTCTAGGGGTCTTTCCTATGTATCCGTCAAACCCCCAATACGTCAGGTTTTTTGAGCGTCCTCCTGAATGTATAAGCCTCTATAAAAGTGTCTCAATCAAGGCTGAGAACCCAGTGTTTCTAAGCGAGCGAAGCGAGCGTCCTTTTACCCTAAACATATAAAGGTCTAATCAAGACCATGGTTTTACCGTATTTAATGCGGTTGAAAGGACTTGAACCTTCACGGATTACTCCACTTGTGCCTAAAACAAGCGCGTCTACCAATTCCGCCACAACCGCAACCTGTACATCTTATCTGATTATGAGAAGAAAAAACAATAACTATAGAAAAGTTATAAGACAAAGCCTTATAGAGGTATATAAAAGGTTAGATCTATTAGTTCTGGATGTTCCTATAGGTGCTGATCTAGATAATAATGAGAAGGCTGCTAGTGCTGTCAAAAATATTAGAGCTATAGAGAGTGAGTGGATATTAGATAAAGAGTTACTAGAAGAGATTAGTATTATTGTTATTAATCCAAAAAGATAGGTGTCGAAATTTTTGTTATAAATTTCCAAAGGCATAACGATATGACCGCCGCCGCGATTTCCCCTGTATGGGGTCTAAAAAAACCTAAATAGTAACTTTTTTTGTATAGTATTGATACAAACTACCATAATTAATATTTTTTATTCGCTGTAATCTATTGGTATGACTAGCTTTGAAGCTGGTTTAATAGTCCTACATCATAATAATTTAGACAGTCGCAACCGTCGCATAAATTGAGACTGTCCCTGTCTCTCTCTATCTGTCCGTTTTTAAATTGTTACGATTTGTAAACAATAACTGTCTAAGTGGAATTGAATGTGTTTATAATTCATTTAGATATTACTTTTTAGTAATGTCCACTAAACACAACAACGGTATCTTTCAATGACACTCGCAACCACTAAAACAAAAGTTACACCTGAAGAAAAAATATGTAATGAAGTTATTAAACTTCTTGAAAAAGGTGTTCAACCTTGGCAAAAAAAATGGACTACCTCAACAAGTGGTTCTTATCGTAATTTTATTACGGGTCATAAATACAGCGGCGCAAACGTGGCTCTATTAACTATGTATGAATGTGTATATGGTTATACCTCTAATTTATATTGCGGATTCGCTCAAGCTCGCTCTAAAGGCTGGCTTGTCAAAAAAGGCTCAGTTGCTTCATACATCATGCACCCAAAGCCAGTTAAGTATGACAAGTTAGACAAGGACGGCAACCCAGTAAAGGACAAGGACGGCAAGCCTATCGTAGTTCAATATATGTCTTTTCAATGCGTACCTATTTTTAACAGTGATTGTTTACAAGGTAAGGACGCGCAAAGTCAAGACGCACTAGAGCAAGCGATCAAAGCCGAACAGCGCAACATCAAGGAAAATATAAACGATATAGAAACAAGAAAACATAAGTGTTTCACTGTTCTAAAAGATTATATAGACCGCGAAGAAATCGAATACCGCGAAGGCGGTGACCGCGCCTATTACAGCCCATCATCCGATTTAATCGGCATGCCCGCACCAAAGCAATTTCAAGACAGCGACTCATTTTTAGCTACGATGGCGCATGAGTGTATTCACTCAACTAAAAAACCGTCAAGGCTTGACCGCTCATTTGGTGCTAGTCGCTTCGGTAACGACGCATACGCCCGCGAAGAATTAGTTGCCGAGCTGGGTTGCCTAATCCTAACTAGATCGCTCAATGTAGGCTCTCAGATAGAGAATCATGCAAGCTACCTTAACAGCTGGTTATCAGGTATTAAAGAAGATAGAAGTTATCTTTTTAAATCACTTGCATACGCTAACAAGGCGGCGAATTACATTATGAATACTGAGCCTACAACAAAGTAGGCTTTTTAAATAAGACAGTCTCAACGGCTGTCTTTTTTCTTGATGTAACAAATGATACATAATAAATATTGTGTGCATTTAGGAACATGACCCACAGATATGGTGTACACTTAGCAAACTCAATATAAGCTGTTTCTAGGTATAAATTCACGATACCTATTCTCACTGGTCTATGGATTAATGAAACAGCAAAATGTTTACGATGTTAAATATCGAGATAAACACGGCAATGTCCGTGTATTTTCATGTTTAGATGAAGATATAAGCGGGGCAAGAAGTCAAGCGTACAATATGGTTTGCGACTTAAACGACTACAGTGGGACGATTCTCACTGTTCTACAAGTAAACGACGATGAGTGGAGCAATGGATTTATTATATGATTTTGCGCGGCAATTAAAAGCTGAAGCTAATCAACGTGAGATAGGTAGGCTTAAGAACACTAACGCAACTGTAAAAGCTGAACAGCGCAGTTATGCAAGTAATACTATCTACGGTCAAACAATACTTAAACACCATACAGAATTAATAGCTCAAGAGATAAAAGATAGATTACATTTATTGAGGCGCGGCAAAGCGGCTGTTGATGCTGTTGTAGTTAATAAACATTTAAAAGAATCAAATCACGATACCTTAGCGGTTATCGGCATGAAAGTAATGCTAGATGTACTGGGTAAAGAGTCAAAGCCAGTGCTAGCTGATCTCACTGTTCCGCTGGGTCAAGCTGTTGAGGTCGAGCTGCGCTTATCTCACTATTTTGCTATCAATCCTGATTTATATAAAAGGATCGAAAAGTCTTTTCACTCATCTACAGGAACAAGACAAAAAGCAAGTGTATTTAGATTACGATTTAACAAAGCTGAAGTCGAGTGGAAAACATGGACAAGAAGAGAACGACATGTCATCGGATCATTCTTGCTGGACTGTATAAATAGAAAGACTCACTGGGTTAAGAAAGAAACAATCACCCAAGGTAAGAAGTCAAAGAAAACATGTATGCGATACAGCGAAGCATTTCTTGTATTAAAAGAAGCAATCATATCTAAAGCACAACATCTAGCTTTCAATGCTGAACCTATGTTTTGTGAGCCACTCGATTGGAGTAATGAAGAGTCTGGAGGTTGGCTAACAAGTGAAGTCAAAGATATGTTTCCACTTGTCAGAACACACTATGGGTCATTACCAAGATGTAAGCAGGGAGAGATTCCGATTCGCGCTTTGAACAACATGCAACATGTAAAGTTCAAGGTAGATAAGAATACCCTTGCTGTTGTCAAGTGGGCTAAAGACACTGGACAGACAATCGGCAAGTTTCGCATTGAGAAACGTAAAGACTTTACAGCTACACTTCCTGACAACCCATCAGAAGAAGAGGTAAAGGATTACAAACGTCTAAGACGTGACATTGAAAACTTTAATGCACAACTCGAACAAAAGAATTACAGGACACTTGAGACTGTAATGATTGCGGATAAATTTGCTGAAGAGTCCAAGTTCTATATCCCAAGTTCATTCGGCTACCGAGGAAGGATCTATTGCCTCACACACTATTTGAATCCTCAAGGTACTGATCTCGATAAGTCGCTCTTGCTTTTTGCGGATGAGTCTCCAGTAGATGAATACTGGATGGCTTTCCATTGCGCCACTACACATGGTCTTGATAAAGAATCTTTATTAGATCGTGTGGCATGGACAAGAGCGAACACAGACCACATTACCAAAGTGGCTACTAACCCAATAGAACACAGAGACTTATGGATTACCGCAGAAGAACCTTGGACACACTTACAGAGTTGTTACTGGTATTGGTTATGTTGTATTGCCAAAAAAAGCAAGACATCAGGATTGATGATTGGCATTGATGCAACATGTTCAGCCTTACAACATTTGTCCGCTGCTACTCGTTCGTACAGTGGTGGTTCACTTGTCAACTTGACACCCTCAGATAAACCTAAAGATGGTTATGCAGTTGTGGCAGAAGTATCTAAAAAATACATACGTCCAGAGCTACATAAATACATTGATAGGAAAACTGTTAAACGGGTGTGTATGACTACATCGTATGGTCTTACATATAGATCAGCCAAAGGTTACATAAGAGAAGCATTGATTGATAAAGGCTGTGACTTGTCACAAGCTGGAGTCCTCAAAGAAGTTACCGACGCAGTGTATCGCAAAGCAGTGCCAGAAGTATTCGACGGTGCTATCAAGCTTATGAACTTTTGGCGGTCTATTCCAAAACAAATACTAGATTCACGCGACCACATTCAGTGGACAACGCCAAGTGGATTTAATGTAATACAGGATCTCAGGTTCTCACAAACAACAAGAGTTGACACGCGACTAATGGGATCAGTCATTGCATGCCAACTCGCTACTGGATTTGGTAAGCCCGATATGCAACATCACATCGGAGCTATATCACCTAATATAGTACACAGTTGGGACAGCTCGTTAATACATTTAGTATTCAGCGATGCAATGTTTACAAACGGTAACATTCCGTTTGCCTGTGTACATGATTGTGTACTAGCTAGATCATCTGACATGACGATGATAAGTAAGTTAGTACGTCAAAAGTTTGTTGACATGTACAGCACTGATATTTTAAAAGATTGGTGTGACCAAGTGAACGTGACATTCGATGAAAGTGTCATGGTAAATACTCTTGATGTCAGTCAAGTGTTACAAAGTGATTACTTTTTTTGTTGATATGAGGAAAGATAAACAACCGCCAGAGAACGCAACCTTAGTTCAGCGCATAGAATTTTATGTCCAAACAGATCAGATAGTAAAGGCGAAAGCCCTTGCTACTGTTGGCGATACACTTGAAGAAGCGTATAGCTGGGATACAGAATTTATATAAAATGATACTTTTCTTAGTATAAAGACTCTAGGTTATTGTTACGAACTGGACTAAGATGTGCAAAAAGCGAGCTAATCGTGTACACTAAGGAAAGCGATGCCTATACCAATCACTAACAATTCCGCACATAAAGCACACATGGTCATTGAGCTGTTACGTTCATCAGGTGAACGAGAGTTTCCAATGCAACTTGCGTCTTGTTTCTTTTATGTTGCTGCACATGATGGTTGTGAACAGTCCGACTTGATCGACGCTGTAAACATAAGTCATTCATCAGTATCTAGAAATGTGTCATGGCTTGGTAGTAAACACCGCCTTGATAATAGGAAAGGTTTAGAATTGGTACGCCGTGAGCGTAATCCTAAAAATTACAAATCTTGGCTGCTTTTCCTTACACCAAAGGGAAGGCAATGGGCGAAGCAGATTGAAAACATCATCACTACTTAGCTCATGTCCAGACAAATTACAGTTAAGGACTGTGTAGATCACACAGCCCGATCACACTGGAAAAACATGCGAAGTTACAAAACTAGCATGATGTACGCAAAACTATTTATGGATTGCAGAAGTCCATCAACACCTATTAAAAAGATGTTGAAGGGCGATTATTGGATAAAGACTCAGAACATGCTTCTTGACGATCATCCACGCTGGACACATGCGACTGTGAATAGAACAATCACGGCGGCTCGCACAGCAATCAACAAGGCTCGCAAAGCTGGACTACATGACATGAATCTTCCTGAGATTGACAAGTTGAAGGAAAACAAATGTCGTATGGTATGGCTTACACGTCACCAAGTTGATAATTTAGCGGCAACCGCTGAAGAAATCTTTGACATGAAAGATTTAAAGGAAGCGATTCTTGTTAGTGCCTACACAGGTATAAGACAAGATGAACTACTTAAATTAAGAGTCAAAGATCTAGACCAACACCATAAATCTTTGCATGTAGGTGGTATGCAGTATCTAGTTACAAAAGCTAATGAGATACGGCATTTACCCGTAGGCGAGATCAATAGGGTTTGGGATATATTAGTGAGTAGGACAACTCACCTAGATTCACGAGACAGAATCTTCGGAGACTGTTGGCGTAATGGTCAAGCATTGCGTAGACAATTCTATAAAGTCCGTGACTATTGTGGATTAGACGATGGTGTAGTTTGGCATACACTTCGCCATAGTTACGGAACTTGGTTGGCAGAGACTGAATCGGTTAGTACGATTCAAGCTTTGATGGGACATGCTAATAGCACAACCACTGAGCGTTATGTAAAGGTCAACCCAACCAGACTCAGAACAGCATTATCTTCACTGAATGACAAACAGCCAAATGAGTTTTCAGTATCAGAAGATGTGATTACCGAATTGAAAGCACAGATCAAAAAAGAATTGATGCTGGAGCTTCTCAATAAGGACAAAACCAGCTTAACCGCTTAGGTTATAATTAACAGTAGATCTCGGCTAATTGCTTTAGTTGTGTTTAGTGGGTTAGCCGAGATCCCTTGCTATCGCTACTGTCTCAAATGCACACGCTGGTTTTAGGTTCTGACATAAATAAGTCCACTTAACCAAACGAAAAACCACCAAGTACAGTTAACATCTAGACTGTGCTTGGTTTTTTTGTGTCTATTCTCAATTACAGGTATAACCTAAAATGAGCTGTACAAAACCAGTTACTAAAACACAGCGGGAAATAGACCGCATGAGTGCCAAAGAGTACTCTTTTTTTTTGGCTCATGGCGATGACGCTTTGGACAAAGAAAAAATGACCAACGACGAGTACGACGAGTACTTGAAATCTAATCTCATATTTGACATCTAATGGCTAACGAGTATATCTTCCCAACCAAACTAGAAGGGTTCATTCGTCTTGATGAAAATGGTGGTAAATACAACAACCGCTGTTTCTCATTTCAAATAGATTCCGAAACGCAAAAGAAAATGGACGCTGATCGGGAACAACTTCTTAAATGGTTGGATACAAAACCAAATACAAAAGGTGCTATTACCAGACCCGCAAAGTGGGAAGGTAAAGACGTTGTTTCATACAATTACGACGGCGAAAAACAGAAAGCACCAATCTTTGTTGATACAGATGGGACACCTTTATCAAAAGAGGTTCTCAAATCACTAAGCAAAGGTACAGAAGTACAACTTATTGTGCAACAGAAACCTTATTGTGTCAGTGGTGTAAAGGGTACAAGCTTTCAAGTTATAGCTGCAAGAGTTCATAAGCTTGTCACATACTCAGGTGCAACTGATAAAGGTGAGCTGTCTATTGATGACATCAACAGTATGTTTCTTAAGACAGAAGGCTACAAACAGGAGCAACCAGTAGTGACCGCTGAACCCAGCAGTTATGAACCAGCCTATGAAGTTGATTTCTAATGGTCTATCGCTCAGGATTGGAAGAGCGTGTTGCAAAAGTCTTTGATATAAATAAAATTCCTTACCAATACGAGAGTAAGAAATATAAATACGTTATCGAAAGTAACTATACACCCGACTTCTTTGTTGGTGACATGGTTATCGAAGTGAAAGGTTTCTTTAAACCTGAGCAAAGACGCAAGATGTTGGCAGTAAAAAAACAACATCCTGAGTTAGATATACGCATGATATTCCAACGCAATAACACATTAAGTAAATCATCCAAAACAAGCTATGGAGATTGGTGCGACAAGCATGGATTTCCGTGGTGCATATTCCCACACATACCAAAGGATTGGTTCAATGAGTTACCACCATCTAATCACAAGAAAACCAGCACAAAGCAATGACCATTTATTCCTTGCTTTGGACGCATGGGTTGAACAATTTGAGGGTGAGATTCCCTTTCAAGAAATCATCGAGGTGATGAGAGATTACGTCGAGATCGCCGATGATTATGGATTATCAAAATGAATTTATTAGGCACGAACCTTGTCCTTTCTGTAGTAGCAGCGATGCCTTTGCTGTTTATTCAGACGGATCAGGCTATTGCTTCTCATGTGGTACGCATCGTCGCAGTGAAGGAGTCAAGGATTTGTTTTTACAACAAACGCACACTAGAAAAAGTACGAGCATGTCACACGCTGAAGCCAGTGAAACTAGAAGAGTACAGTACGATGGAGACTTCGCCAGAATCTCATCTAGAAATATAACCGAGGACACTTGCAGAAAATTTAATGTCAGGGTCGATACTACACGGAATATTATCAAGTTCCCTTACTATTCCGACACGGGCGCGATTGTCGCGTACAAGGAGAGAACGAAAGCTAAAGGTTTTAGTTGGAAGGGCAAGAACAAGGATCACAGGTTATTTGGTCAACATTTATTTGGCAGTGGTAAAACTATTGTCATAGTTGAAGGAGAACTTGATGCCCTTGCCACCTTCCAAGCTAGACCAAACTGGGCTGTAGTCTCTGTTGACTGTGGTGCAAAGGCAGCAAAGAAATCTTTACTGTCTCAACTAGATTACTTGCTTGGCTTTGATGAGATCGTTCTCATGTTTGACAATGACCAAGCTGGTACAGATGCCACAGCAGAATGTGTTACTCTGTTCCCTCCCGACAGAGTTTATATTGCAGCCCTTGGGACATACAAAGATGCTTGCGAAGCATTGATAGCAAAAGATAGTGAGGCAATACGCCAAGCTATCTGGAATAAGAAATCATATTCACCTAAATCTATTGTTGATGGACGTGATCTTTTTGATCTAGTTAGTAAACCATTACACGGCAAAGATGCTGATTATCCATACAAAGCTGTAAACGAAATGACATCTGGACTACGCTTCGGTGAGCTGGTATGTCTAACGTCAGGCAGTGGCGTGGGTAAGAGTACGATTTGTGGTGAAATATCACAGGCGTTAGTCGATCAAGATTTTAAAATCGGGTACATTGCGCTTGAAGAAAGTGTACAGCGTACAGCATTACGGCTGATGAGTGTGGTTGCTAATAAACCATTACACCTTAACAACGACATACCAACAGAAGAACTAAGGTCAGCCTTTGATAAATCTATTGGTACAGGACAAGTGTTATTGCGTGATGGATTTGGAAGTGTTGATCCAAAGTCAATACTAAATGACATGCGTTACTTGGTGAACCAAGGAGTGCAGTGGATCATACTAGATCACCTAAGCATATTGTTGTCAGCAAATGAATCAAACGATGAGCGACAACTGATAGATAGAACAATGACGCAGCTCCGATGTTTTGTTGAAGAGACAAACATAGGAATGATACTCGTATCACACTTGCGTCGTAGTCAATCAGATAAGGGACATGAGGATGGCAACGCTATATCTCTGAGCCAGTTGAGAGGCAGTGGATCTATAGGTCAGTTAAGCGATATTTGTTTAGGTGTGATCCGCTCAGTTAGTAGTGGTGACAATACATCTAAGGTTGTTTGTCTTAAGAATAGATTCAATGGACAGACAGGTGAGTGTGGCAATCTCATATACCAGAAAGAAACTGGAAGATTAATAGAACATCCAACCGCACTAAATACAGATTATGAATCGTTTTAACAAAGCGAGCGTTGCTGTGTTGTTTAAAAAGACAGGGTGTAAACCTTGTAAAGTAGCACAGAAAAACTTAAGAGAATTACTTCTTGAAAAAGAAAAGTTAGGAGAGTTTATCAAAGTATTAGATATAGAACACCACACAGCCTTACGAGGTGTTTACTGTCTTGAAATGTTTCCCACATTATTAATACTTGACCCACACGGACAAGAAATAAAAAGGACAGTTGGTGCTAAGAATCTTACAAAAGAATACTTTGAGACAGCACTTACAGAAATCAAAAAGGGTAGGTCGTGAACTTACTATTTGATATAGAAACAAATGGCTTGCTTGATGAAGGTGATACTGTTCACTGTCTTGTATTAAAAGACTTGGACACAGGTTGCATAAATCGTTACGACGAAACAGGTAAGCATGATCGCATAGCAGAAGGAGTAAAAGCCCTGATGTATGCAGATACTATATGGGGTCATAACGTGATCGCATTTGATATACCATTTATTATTAAATGTTTTCCATATTTTAAAAACTACACAGCCAAGGTATATGACACCTTGATAATGTCGAGAATGTTTTTTACTGATCTATTAGATCGAGACTTCCGAAACAAACCACCAAACATGCCAGCCCAAATGTATGGGAGACACGGCTTAGAAGCTTGGGGTTACAGACTCGGAGTACTAAAATCTGAATACGGTAAAAGCTTAGATGGTGATTGGTCAACATATACACCCGACATGCTTGAATATTGTGTAGCAGACGTTGAAGCTAATACACCGCTTGTTGAATTATTTAAGCCAAAGATAGCTGTTCACGAGACATCAATCGGACTCGAAACAGAATGTGCAAAAGTAATGCAATGGCAATGGGAAGAAGGTTTTCCATTTGATGTAGCAAAAGCACATAAGTTAGAAACAAAATTAAGGATAGAATTGGAGACGCTTTCAGACGAAATGCGATCTACATTTCCGCATGTAGACGGAGGTAACTTTACACCCGCTCGCCCTAACCAAAACAAAGGGTATGTAACGGGTGCTGAGTTTTGCAGACTTCGAGAGTTCAATCCAACCAGTAGACAACATATAGCTTTTGCTTTTCAAAACTTTCGAGGATGGGAAGCTATAGAAAAAACAGATACAGGTAAACCAAAAATTGATGAAAAAGTGTTGATGGAACTCGGCACAAATGAGTCAAAAAAATTTGCTCGTATTTTGGAATTACAAAAAGCCCTTGGTCAGCTATCAGAAGGACAAAATGCGTGGCTCAAACTTGTTGATAAGACAGGTAAGATTCACCACTCTTGTTCACTAGCTACCAACACATTTAGACAAGCACACTACAGACCAAATCTTTCTCAGGTAAACAGTGCAGAAGAGTATAGAGAACTCTTTCATGCTGGAGCTGGACGAGTACAAGTAGGAGCTGATGCAAGCCAGCTCGAATTGCGCGGACTTGGACATTATTTATCACTGTTTGATGGTGGTGAATTTAGTAAAGAAGTTGTAGAGGGTGATATTCATACAAGACTTGCAAAAATTTACGGTACAAGCCGTCAAGTCTCAAAGACTGTTACATATTGCATGATCTATGGTGGGGGTGACTTCAAGATAGGTCTAAGTGCTGGTTTCGATAAAAAGAAAGCTGCAAAAGAAGGTAAAAGAATCAGAGCTGCTGTATTAGAAAACCTAAAAGGCTACAAACAACTACAACAAGCAATACAAGAGAAAGCTAGGTTCGGTGTACTCAAAGCACTCGATGGTAGACCCTTGAGAATAGGTGATAAAAAACACGTTGCCATGAACTACCTCATCCAAAGTGCTGGGGCAATTATTTGTAAAACTTGGCTCGTTGAATCAATAAAAAAACTAAAGGCACAACATGTAGATTTTGTACCTTTGGCATTTGTACATGATGAAATACAACTATCAGTACACCCAAAAGATACATACGAAGCAAAAAAAATATTAGAGGAGACAATTATTGACGTACGAGCAATGCTCGCTTTTCGATGCGAACTTGCCGCTGAATCAAAGTCAGGACTTACATGGTGGGATTGCCACTAAAGTTTGTAAGACATGTCATAAACGTAAACCAGATAACCAATTTACTAGAGCTGATGGAAGGCACAGAGCCACGAGAAACCGTTGCAAAGAGTGTACAAACATTCAAAACAATATCCGAAATACTCTTAAAAAAATACACCCAGAACCCACCGCTGGTAACTGCCAAATATGTGGACAGCACACGAGCGAGTGGGTCTTGGATCATTGCCATAAGAACCTATCTTTTCGTGGGTATATTTGTAGATCTTGTAACAGCGGTATTGGTTTATTACATGATGACCCCGACACATTAAAGCGAGCATTTATTTATCTCACAAATGAAACTAAAACCAACAACAATACTGCTTGATGCTGATTATTTTTTTTACAGAGCTGCGGCTGCGTCTGAGTACGAAATGACTTGGGACGCTGATGTTACTGTAATCGCTGGTAGTTTAACCAACGGTCAAAAGATAATCAGATCAGATGTCAGACAATTAAAAGAACGGTTTGATACTGACCAACTTATAATGACGTTCACGGACGTTGAAAATTTTAGGAAAAAAATTGACACCAACTATAAATCTAATCGTACCAAACGTAAACCATGTGGATTCAAACGTCTCCTAAATTGGGCAAAGACAGAGTTCGAGTGCATCCGTATGCCACAACTAGAGGCAGACGATGTACTAGGAATATTAAGTACGAGTGGATGCTATACAAATTTTGTAATAGTCAGTCCAGATAAAGACATGGAACAAATACCATGTCGTATCTACAATCTCAAAGAAGAATTTACACAAACACCTGAGCAAGCAGAGTATAAATTATACGAGCAATGTTTAAGTGGTGATCCTGTAGATGGATACAGTGGTATTAAAGGGATTGGTAAAAAGAAAGCACAATCTATTCTTAATAATAAAGAAGGGAGTTACTGGGACACAGTTCTCAAAGCTTTTAAAGATCATGGCTACAAAGAAGCTGATGCACTTAAACAACTGCGACTAGCAAAGATCTTACACTCAGATAATTGGGACTACGCAAGAGAAAGACCAATACTGTTTACACCATGAACAGACCATATCTGACACAACAAGAACTCATATATATAAGAAACCATTTACTAAGTTCTCGTATGTATAGAGGTGCAACTCTTCCTCATGGTGCTGTGGTATGGCAAGAGTGGATGCACGATTTCCTAAAAAAAATTAATGACTGTTTAGACACATAAAAAAATGCACTACGATTTTCAAGGTCAAGCGATCCAGTTTAGATTACAAATGGATCAGCCAATAGGTAAAGAAAAAGCTGACCTCAAATTACAAAGAGAACTTATCCGTGAGGAGTACTGGGAGTTTAATCAAGCTGTAGCTGATTATAAACCAGATAAATTTGCACTCAAAGAACTAGCAGATTTAGTTTTTGTTTGCTTTCAATATGCAACAGCCGCTGGCTGGGAATTAGATGAGGCTTTGGACAGAGTATTTAAAAGTAATATGTCCAAGCTTGAAAATGGTAAGCCAGTTAAAAATGCTGCTGGCAAAGTAACAAAAGGTCGAAACTACAAACCCCCTTATTTAGATGACATAGTATGAAAGAAAAGATAGCAAGAACAGGACGTGTACAATCTTGGCTTGATGAACCATCACACCGCTTACCTGTTTCATGCACAATCGTTGTACCCGAAGATAACATGGAGTCCATACAGGACTCTTGGACTTTTGCAAGTTACGCATTAAGACATGGAGCTGGAGTAGCTGTACACCTGAGCAACCTTAGACCAAAAGGATCTGATAATGGTAGAGGTTTAATTGCTAGTGGGGCTGTAAGTTTTGGCAAGATATATTCAACACTTAACGAAGTACTTAGACGTGGTGGTGTCTACAGATCAGGTGCAATCACACTGCATCTTGACGCAGATCATGGAGATTTGATTGATTTTATAACTGCAAAAAGGGGCGAGCTACCGTGGGTAAAGAGGTGTGTAAATATAGATCAAGAGTCATGGGACAATCTAGATAGTCTTGCAAAAGGTTTATTGTTACATGGCATACAGGCTGGAGATATATGGTTAGCAAAGAAAAAATATGACAAGCAAGGTAGAAGAGTTAGGTTCAATGTTTGTTTAGAGGTTGCACTTTTAAATAAAGGTTCTTGTCTGCTACAACACGTCAACTTAGCGGCGTGTGAGAAACAAGAACTTATACCTGTGTTTGAACGGGCGATGAAAGAGCTATGTGAATTACATCCTAAGACAGGTGTAGATAAGGATGGTTTTTATCGCCACCCAAAAGATGACAGACAAGTTGGCTTAGGTATGATAGGTCTTGCTAATTTTCTTAGTTACTACAATGTTTCGTACAAAGAATTTGGCGAAGCTTTGTCTGTATTAAATGCTGGAGAGGGTGCAACTTTAGAACAAACAGATACTGAAGCATGGGATCTCGCATTGTATTTTATGAGAGCTATTAATGCCGCTGCTGATGTCGCGGATAAATACAACATGGACAGAGCTTTTGCTATTGCTCCTACAGCTACATGTTCTTATAAATACTCAGATAGAAATGGTTACACTGCAACACCTGAGATTGCACCGCCTATAGCTACAAGTGTAGACAGAGACAGCTCTACTTATGGAGTTACCACTGCTGACTATGGGTATGTAGAAACTGCTTGGGAGGTTGGTTGGGACGCATACTATTCTGTGGCTACTGGCATTTGTCAGTTGCTAGAAAACACAGGATTATTTCATGGTTACTCATTTAACACATGGACAGATGTATGCACTTATGATGAGGAGTTTATACAAAAATGGTTGGACTCACCATTGACAAGCATGTATTACTCATTAAGAGTTATGCCTGATACGCAAAGAAAAGATGATGCCGCTGCACTAATAGATGACGAAGATTATAAAGACCTATTTAATTTTGAAGAAAACAATGTGTGTTCAACTTGTGCAGAGTAATGACTAGCCCTTATACAAAACTTACAAATAGAAAACGAAAATGGACACCGATAGAAGTAACTAAAGGTGATCTAAAACAAGGATCAGAAGAAACATTTTATAGAGCCTTAGCACTGAGAACGCTTGAGCTTCCTGTTAAAGAAATGCTTGAGCAAGGATTAGCAAAAGAATTACCTAAGATAGATGGATGTGAGGAAGCACTTAGAAGTAACCAAAAGGATGAGGACAAGCATGATCTTGCTTTTAACTATTTGGTTAATGCTCATGGGATTGACAGGGGAGCTGAGAGGGAGGCGCAAGTTATACGCAAGGCGTGGCTTGATGCACCCCAGCACCCAATACTCAAGACGGCTGTACTAGAAAGATCAGTATTTTTTGTACTGTTACCTTTCTATAGATACTGTGGTGACATGGCTTCTAGAAGTGTAAGTCAAGATGTCAGCGGTGATGAATCTATTCATGTATTGGTACATCAAATGGTATGCAAAGACTTAGGTATAGCTAACTCAAAAAGTTTAGACAACCTACGCAGACAGACAGTTGCATGGGTAGTAGATAGTCTTGGTGTTAACGACGATAAATATTTAAACAAAGATTTCTGGATCAAGACAAGTGATTCTCTATACCGTACTGGTAAAGCAGAATTAAAAGAAACAAAACGCTCAAGGATGCCAGCATTTTTTGAGAGTGATAACCGTGACTTACCTTCGTATGGATAGCTTTACCCTTATGAACGGGGGACGTGGATTTCTAGATCAAATAACTGATGAGCTAGATGAGACGTTCCCTGCATATACACCAAACCCTGATGACACCCTAGCTCTGATAATGTACAGAGCTGGGCAGCGTAGTGTCGTAGAACATTTATTAAATAAGAAAGATGTGCCAACCTAGCATCCCAGAAATGCCTGAGTATGAAGAGCCAAAAGTTGCTCCAGCAGCTCCAACTCCTATACAACCAGATAGTATGGGTACATTGCCTCCACCTGTATCAACAAGTGCGGGACAAGGAGATCAAGCAACTATACAAAGAGCTTCAGCAAAGGACGATCTAAAAAAAAGAACGAAGGGTCTAAGTAGATTCCGTATCCCATTAAACACAAGTGGTGGTAGTAGTACTCCTACAGGTGGTAATCAATTAAATATACCTACATGAAACAAACAGCGTTATCACGCTATGAAAGTTTGAGATCAGGTAGACAACAGTTTTTAGACGCAGCAAGAGAAGCAGCGGCATTAACAATCCCGTACCTTATGACTGAGGAAGGTTTTGGTGAAGGTGAAAAACTTCCAATACCTTGGCAGTCACTGGGTGCTAAGGGGTGTAACGTGCTTAGTTCAAAACTTATGCTGAGTCTGTTCCCACTAAATACAAGTTTCTTTAAGTTATCTATTAACGACCAAGAACTTGCAACCTTACCAGAAATAACTCCAGAGATAAGATCCGAAATAGATTTGAACTTAGCAAAGATGGAACGAACCATCATGCAACAAATCTCAGAATCTACTGATCGAGTTATTCTATACTCAGCAATGAGACATTTGGTTGTCACAGGCAACGTATTATTGTTTGCTGGGAAGAAAAATTTAAAACTGTATCCCTTAAATCGCTTTGTAGTGGATCGTGACGGTAACGGAGAGATACTTCATATCGTTACAAAGGAGCATGTCCATAGATCTTTATTACCAAAAGAATTTCAAAAGTTACCTGATGGAGTACCTAATATAAATAGTGCTGGAGAAGATGGTGTTAAGCATGGCGTTGCTGGTAGTGATGCTGAAGATGCAACTGTCTTTACACACTGTGAATTAAAAGATGGCGCACATAAATGGTATCAAGAATGTGACGGAAAAATTTTACCTAACTCACAAGGTTCAAGTCCTAAAAATATAAGCCCTTGGATCTGCTGTAGATTTAATATTACAGACCAAGAGAGTTACGGTAGATCAAGAGTATCAGAATATCAAGCTGACTTACAAAGTCTCGATGGTCTTATGCAGAGCATGGTTGAGGGTAGTGCGACGATGGCAAAAGTTGTTTTCGCAGTATCACCAAGTAGTGTTACTAAACCACAAGCTTTAGCTAGAGCATCTTCGGGAAGTATTATCTCTGGAAGAGCGGACGATGTAAGTGTTATTGCTACAAACAAGCAAGCTGATTTTCGTACTGTTAGAGAAATGATTGAGATATTAACACAAAGAATATCTGATGCTTTTCTTATACTAAGTCCTAGACAATCAGAGAGGACAACTGCTACAGAAATTTCAGCAGTACAACAAGAGTTGAACGAACAACTATCAGGAGTGTATGGTAATTTAACTATTACTTTATTGACTCCATATCTAAATAGAAAACTACATATCTTACAAAGAAATAAAGCTATACCACAACTACCGAAAGGGTTAATCGCTCCTGTTGTAGTAGCTGGTTTAAATAGCTTGGGTCGTCAGCAAGACAAAGTAGCATTGATGGAGTTTATGAACACAGTGGCACAGTCACTTGGTGCGGAAGCTCTAGCAAAATACATAGTACCTACAGAAGTATTGAAACGACTAGCAGCTGCGTCAGGTATTGAGACATTGAACTTGATTAAAGATCAATCAACAATGGATCAAGAAATGGCACAGATGCAACAAATGCAAACACAAGACACGCTTATGAAACAAGCTGGTCAGTTAGCTAGAACACCGATAGCGGAGAAATTATTAAATGGTCAACAACAGCAAGAACCCCCAGCCCTCCAAGAAAGAGGAGAAGTCCCCCTCCCCGAAGGTGGTGAAAGTCCAGAATAAATCTAGAGTAACAACTGCGGGTGATTACGAAATTAAAGAAAAGATAACAAGATCATTCGGATCAGCAAAAACTACATATCACTAAACATGCCAAGTAAAATGATTGATCCTACTGAGCAAAATCAGGAGGAACAAAAAGCAGAAGCTCAAGCCTTTGAACAAGGTAAGGCAAACCAAGAAGCGTTACAAGCTGACAGAGAAGCTAACTTTGAAGAGAACGAGAGAGAAAATCAACCACCACTTATAGACGGTAAGTTTAAAAGTCAAGATGATTTACTAGCGGCTTACAAAGAACTTGAGAAAAAGCTACATAAACCAGAAGAAGAAACAGAAGAGCAACCACAAGAGGAAGCTAAAGAACCTGAGATACCTGTGTCACAACAGAGTATGCAAAAGGCTGCTGATGTTTTTAAAGAGAAAGGAGAGCTAACGCCAGAAGTCATTGACGATTTATCGAAGATGGATAGTAAGGAGTTAGTCAAAGCTTACATGGATTTTTATTCAAAAAATCAAACACAAACAATAGAGCAAAAAGCAGTAACTGAGATACATAATATTGCTGGAGGTGAACAAGGTTACAACGATCTTGTACAGTGGGCTTCCACTAATCTACCTGAGCAAGATGTTATGCAGTTTAATAAAGTTGCTGAATCTAATAATGTACCAGCAATTAAGTTTGCAGTTGAAGCTTTAAACAATAGATATAAAAACTCTGAAGGTTATGAGGGTCAATTAATAACAGGCAAATCACCTACAAACGACGGGCTAAAACCATACCGAAGTCATGCAGAACTTGTGCGTGATATAGGTAATCCTTTATATAATTCTGACCCAGCGTTCAGACAGGATGTAGAGAAAAGATTAGCACGTTCACCCGAACTTTTATAACATCGAATAGTGACAGCTACACAACATTCTTTTCAAGACGGCAAGTATTCAGTCCGTCAGGTAGAGGTTGCAAGACAACCTGTTACCGCAAGACAGTTAACAGCTACTGCTACAAGTCAGAACACAGTGTTAACTTCTACCGTGCGCCTAATCAGTGTACGGGCTGTCAGTGCAGATATTAGATATTCCATAGGAACGTCAGCACAGACAGCAACTTCATCTAGCCACTTCATAGCAAGTGGTGAGAGATTAACTTTGGTTGTTCCAAGCGGAGCAAACATAGGCGTTATGAGAAACGCATCTACAAACGGAACTCTTGAATTAACAGAACTAGACTAATGGATTTAAATAAAGCAGAAAAGTGGAACGGAAGAGTAGCGATGCTTGGCATCGTTGCAGCTCTAGGAGCTTATTGGATTACAGGACAAATTATCCCTAGCATTTGGTAATGGCTAAACGAGGATTATACGCGAACATCAACGCTCGAAAGAAAGCTGGTACTAGCAGATCTAAGAAGAACAGTACCATCACAGCTAAAGCATACGCAAATATGAAAGCTGGTTTTCCTAAGAAAAAGAAGAAAAAGTAGGGGTACAATCATACCTAAACAATTTTTCGTCCACCTTCTAGCCGATTCTGAAGGGACTAAAAATGGACAAATTAAAAAAATTTTGGAAAAAAGTTAGATCCGTTATGATTGCAGATACATTCTGTAGATACCCTGTCATACATGACGAGGAAGAACTTAAACGCCAAAGAGCTATTGCATTTCTAAAAAGAATGTATGGCAAAGAGTAATTGGTTAAGCAATCTTAGGGGGTGCAAGTCCCCCTATCTCAATTACCCACTAGCCCGATACGTCGGATAACTACTGGGGTGTACACCTCGGAAAGAGGGTTAAATCTTTCAAACCTAAGACATGTCGCAATCGTAAATATTTTTTATAGGAGTTATAGACCATGACTAACATGGCTAATATTACTCGCCCCCATTCGATTAATGGTAATCAGAGTAATACATTTGCAAACAAATATGCAACAGCGTTAACCGTCTTTTCTGGCGAAGTATTTAACGCTTTCAATAGTGCTTCTATCTTCAAAGGTCTAGTCAGAGGCTACACTTTAAGAGGAGCGAAGAGCAAGCAGTTCTTACTACAAGGTAAGCTTGGTGCGGGATTTCATACCGCTGGGCAGCCTATATTAGGGGATGCAGCTCTAAAGGCTAACGCCGTTACAATCAATGCAGACGATCTATTAATTAGCTCTCAGTTTGTATATGACCTCGATGAAATTCTGTCTCATTACTCCCAGAGATCTGAGATCAGTAAGCAGATCGGTGAGGCTTTAGCAAAATTTTATGACCAGAGAATTGCAAGAGTTCTTGATATGGCTTCAAGAGCAAGTGCTGTGGTCACAGGTGAAGATGGTGGATTTGAAGTTTCTATCGGATCTGGTAAACAGTTTGATGCACAAGCTATCGTTGACGGTATCTTCGAGGCAAGAGCTGTACTAGAAGAGCGCAACGCTCCTACTGATGGAATCTCTTGTGTACTTTCTCCACGTCAGTACCTATCACTTATCTCTTCTGTTGATACAAATATTCTTAACAGAGAGCTTGGTGGAACACAAGGTTCTGTTAACAGTGGCGAAGGACTTTACTCTATAGCTGGAGTTAAGTTATACAAGTCAAACAACCTACCTTTCATGGCAGCTTACAACACAGCAGTTACTGGAGAGAACAACGACTACACAGATACAAATGATAAATGTGCTGGTCTAATCTTCCACAGAGACGCTGTTGGTGTAGTAGAGACTGTATCACCAACTGTAGAAACAACATCTGAATCTTTCAGAGTTCAGTATCAGGGTGACTTAATTGTAGGAAAACTCAGCATGGGTGTAGGTCAACTACGCACAGCAGTTGCTGGTTCATTACAAGCTAAATAATTTATAGTTCCCACGGGCTTATGCCCGTCGGGGCTTCACATTCCCTAGAAATAAATGGCTACTAAAATAACAAAACTAAATGGTGTCAATATTATTTTATCTAATATTGGTCAAGCACCTGTCACCTCACTAGCAACACTTAACCCAGCCGCAAAATTAGCAGAACAAATTTTAGACGAGGTTTCATTATCTACGCAAGCTGAAGGATGGGTGTTTAATACTGAGCAAGATTATCCATTTACACCTAATAGTAATAAAGAAATAATTATCCCTGCTAATGTTATAGGTTTAGACTTCGTAAGCTTTGGTGATAAAAACACAGTACAAAGAGGCGGTAAACTTTATGACAAAAGAAATCATACTTATCAGTTTGAAGATGTTGTCTATGGAAAAGTTACTTGGCTATTTGACTTTGTAGATTTACCAGAGGTATTCAAAAACTATATTGCTATGAGAGCTGCTAATGTTTTTGCTAACAGATCAGTTGGTAGTAATGAGATAGTTAAATATTCAAAAGAAGAAGAACAAATTGCTAGAGCTGCAATCATGGAATATGAAACACAGCAAGGCGATTACAACATGCTTAACGATAAAGCGGGAGGTACAGAGTTCCATACATTCCTACCATATAACGCTATTAAGAGGTAACAATGGCAGCAATATCACAACAAATACCTAATCTTTTAGGAGGTGTGAGTCAACAAGCAGATCCATTAAAACTGGCGGGTCAAGTAAAAGAAAGTATCAATGCTTATCTTGATCCTACATTTGGCTGTAGGAAAAGACCACCCTTACAATACATAAAAAACTTAGCATCTGACATACCATCTGATGCAAAGTGGTTTTTTATTTTACGAGACAGCAACGAGCGTTACGCAGTTACTATATACAAAAATCCTGTATCGCCGTTCGATATGAAGGTGAGAGTATTTGATTTAAATACTGGAAATGAAAGAACTGTAACTATAGGAGCTAATGTTAATGCTTATTTAGATACAGATAACTTAGATACATTGAGTACCTTAACTTTAGCTGACTTTACATTGATAGCTAACAGTAAAAGAGAAGTTAGTATGAACTCTGTTCAATTATCTAATGATCCAGAGGAAGCTTTAGTTATGATTAATACGGTTGCTTATAACACAACCTATAGTATTGACTTAGCTAGGGATGGTGTATCTACACAAACAAAAGTATATAGAGCAACAGGATTAGAAGTAACTCCAGCGTCATACGAAGTTGCAGACGGCGGTTTATGTTCTAATCATTCTGCACAAGATCATTCATATAATGATCCTAACGATGCTACAAAGACAGGATTACAATTTCGTCTAGTCAATCAATGTGCGGCATTTTTTGATGAAGCAACTGACGCTTTTAGATCAAGATATTCAGCTAGTATTATTCTTAAAAATGGTGGTAGTGGTTGGAGAGTAGGTGATAATTTTAACGTAACACAATCTGGTAAAACTTTTAATGTGAGAGTATCAGCTGAGGCATTTGATTTTACTTTTGCTAGTGATGGAACAGCAACTTTCACAACACCGAGTAATGCAACAAGCGGCACACTAAGAGTTGGCGATATAATTAATGATTTAGTTTCAGACATTAATGCCCTAAGTGGATATACTGCTGACTCTATTGGTCATGTAATAAGAATTAAAAGAACGGACACGAGAAGTTTTAACGTCGCAGTTAGAGGTGGTACAACCAATAAAGCGATGGATGTTATTAAAGGAACTTGTAACAATATAAGTAAATTACCGAGTCAATGTTTCCCTGATTTTTTTGTAAAGGTAGCAAACACACAAGAATCAAACGCAGACGATTACTTTGTTAAATTTGTTCCTGATGCTGCTGGCGTTGCTGGTACTGGGTCTTGGGTTGAGACAGTTGCGAAAGGTATAGATACAAGTTTTAACTCATCTACTATGCCACACGGTTTGATAAGACAAGCTAACGGTAACTTTACTTTAGACCCACTAACATCTAGTGGTACACTGGGTGGTTACTCAGATCGTGTATGTGGCGATGAAAGAACAAACCCAGAACCAAGTTTTGTAGGAAGAACTATTTCTGGTATGACTTTTTTTGCAAACAGATTAGCTTTTCTATCTGATGATGCAATCATAATGAGTCAAGCTGGAGACTTTCTAAACTTTTTTGCTAACTCATCACTCACAGTAAGTGACGCAGATCCAATAGATTTAACAGCAGCTTCCAATAAACCAGCATTTATTAAGCAAGCAGTAGGTACACAAAAAGGTTTAGTTTTATTTGCTGAACATGCACAGTTTTTGTTGGCTACACAAGATGTTGCCTTTGCTCCAGCTACAGTTAAGCTTACAGAAATTTCTAACTATACATATAAGTCAACAGTTGAACCACAAAGTCTTGGTATAAGTATTATGTTTGCGACTGAGACAGATACTTTTAGTAGAGTTTTTGAAATGTCATCTGACTCGGTTGATAGTAGACCAGTGTTTGCAGAATTATCTAGAATAATACCAGAATATATTCCAAAAAATTTAACGTGGGGAGCTGCCTCACCTAATAATAGTTTTGTTTTATTTGGTGATAATAGTGATTTGATTTATTATTTCAAATATTATAATGCTGGTAATGAAAGACAAATAGCTGGTTGGGGTAAATGGCAGTTGCCAGCTCAAGCAAGAGGATATGTTTTTGATAATGACACATCGTACGTTGTAACTTACGACGGTACAAATTATGGTTTGTCTAAATTAGAAATGGTAGATGACCCTAGCCAAAATGCTATTGATACAGGATTTACAAAATTTACACCAAGAGTAGATTTCTTACAACATAAATCTGACATCACAACAGCATCATCTACTAATGCTGGTAAAACAAAAGTAAGGTTTGCAAACCATTCGTTTATAACTGGAAAACAACCAATTATTATGTTTACTGGTAATGGTAATACAGCGGGTGAGTTTGAAAGACCACCAATATTAACTGATGCAACTGGTAAATATATAGAAACTGATACAAGCAATTTATCTGGAGACTATGTAATTGGTCTTGAATATGAAATGTCAGTACAGCTACCAAGCTTTTTCATTAAACAAGAAACACGAGCTGATAGAGTTGATATACCAATGGTAGAAACTTTATTCTTAGAGTTATACCACTCAGGTAGGTATGATGTTCTTATTAAAAGATTTGGTTATTCAGATTTTACATTTACTGTAGAAGCTGCAAGGTCAAGTATTTATCAAGCTAATACTCCTATTGTCGAGGAGGTAATAACTAAACAAGTCCCTATATATAATCTTGGATCTGAAACTACAGCAACAATAAATGCTATAGATCCAATACCAAGTGCAATAACTGGTTATAGCTTTAGAGGACATTATAATAAGAGAGGTATTCAGACATTACGATAACTCCGTATTATCGAGAGGCTACTTTTGATGATGTATTACAAGTTGCCAATAATCTTTTACCAGAAGATTTACAGGAAATGGAAGGCTTAGGACATAGTGTTCTAGGTCTTTTCTTTTCTTTTTATGCAAGTGATCCATGTCTAGCTTTTTTTAACAAGTATGGTGACATTGCTGGATTAGGTGGCATTTCGTATGTATCCCCAATAGAAGGAAGTATATGGATGATATGTACACCACACATAAAAAAGAATCCAGTTACCTTTGTTAAACAATGCAAAAAATGGTTAAGCGAGCAAAAGCAATACAAAATCTTAACTAATAAAGTAGACGCGAGAAACAAATTTCATCACAAACTTTTAAAGCTTTTAGGTTTTAAATCTATTAGAAAAGTTTTAACCGAGCCACACCAACTGCCCTATATAGAGATAGTAAAATTATGTGCCTAGTAGAAGGAATGTTAGGTGCAACAGCGGCTGGCGCGGCATCTGCACAAGCAGTTGCTGGTTTAGCTTTGTCTGGTATTAATACTGTTATGAGTATTAGTCAGGCTAATTACCAAGCTAGGGTTGCACAAAGACGCGCTGATATACAACATCAAAACGCGCAGTTACAACAAAATTACGAAAATAAACGAACAGTATCTAATCATATTGCAGCTATTAGAGCGCAACAAGCGGCTGATCTGGCTGGACAAAGGGATGTGATTAATGCTAACAACGCTGCTAACAACGCTTATGTAGCTGAACAAATTAAGAAAAAAGATGCCCAAACTGCGGCTGCTTTTAAAATGCAAGACATCTATACAAAACAAATTGGTTCACAAGGTTCAATATTTGCTACAGGTGCTACTGGTCAATCTATTGGTTTGTTAGCTCTCGATGCTGAAAGGAAAGGAGGATTTGCGAAAGCTAAAGAACTTGCTTCTAAGGATAGCCTATTCCAGCAGTCAGATATAAATATGTATAATATTGAAACACAACGACAATCGAAAGTTAATATAGCTCTTGCATCTATACCCGCTCCAGTACAAGCCGCCGTCTTTGCTCCAGAGATAACAGGAGATTACCCGTTGGGATTAGGACTCCCAGAATACAATTTTGGTTAAATGGCTAGAATATATAGAGAGCCAAACTTTAACAATCAGTTTAAATCTTTTGCAGAATCTGGTAAATTCGTTGCCGAAAAAGCTTTTGATCCGTCAAAGCAAATAAGAGAGGATGCTAAAAGAAAAGCTGAAAATTTAAAAAGTTTGCAACGAGGACAACAGCGGCAAGCTGCTGTTAATGAAGGCTACTTCAATGCGAGTGTAGCTAAAGGAAATGCTAGTTTTGCTAAGACAAAAGCATTGCTAAGTTTTGCACAAAGTGGACTTACAACCATAGCAAAATTAGATGAGATCAGACAAGCTGAAGCAGCTAAACAAGAAGGTTTAGACTTTCTTAAACCTGAGCTTGGTGGTTCTATTGTTGATGAAGAAGAAAATAAGAAGCTAGAAGATGTAGCTGAGTTTGAAGAGGAGCTTACTGAAAATAGTTCTAATAATGTAGACGCTGCAAAAAGTGTAAGTAATAACAACGCAGCTATAGAAGAGGAAATAATTTCAGAAGGAGCGGACGCAGAAGCAGGGAGATCGTCAACACAGATTACAACATATACAGCAGCGGCAAGTCTGGAAAAAGATTTAGAAGCTTTTTTAAGAAGTGATACAAAAATACAACTTGCAGACGGAACTATTATTGTTGCTAAAGATGCAACAGTTGACCAGCTACCAGCAGTTATAGATGTTGGACTTGATTTTGTAACTAAGTCATATTTTCCTAATGAGTTAAGTGGTAAGACTTTATATGACACATATATACCAACAGCAAAAAGAGTTTATAGTTCTTTACTTAATAAATTTAACCAAGAAAAAATAGCTCTTGCACAAGAAAAAAGAGTACTTGAGCATACAGATGCTGCTACTGTTGCGCTAGATGGTGGACAACCTATACAAGGTGTTGTTGATACTTTAATCCCAAAATTATATTCGTCAGGTGCATACGATTCAAAAGCCGATGCTTTCGAGGCTGGCTTTGCACATCTATCAAATTACTATCGTGCAAATCAAGATGTTGAAGGTGCGGTTGCTTTACTAAATATTTTTAAAGTAAAGAATAAAGATGGATCATATAACACAGGTACAAAGCTTACTGACGATCCTGTATATAGCATTAAAATAATGAATCTTGTTGAGCAAATAAGAGCTGATAAAAAAAATATAAGAAATGCTACTATTGCTGGTTTTGAAAAAGATATGTTTGCAAAACTATCAGGTGAAAATGATCCAAGTAAAAGAAGAGATATAGTTTATGAATCTATAAAAATTTTAAATGATGCTGGATACTACGAAGAGGCTGATAAACTTGCAGCTCAAATAGACACATTGCAAATCTCTGATGTTCAAAGAATTGAAGATGCAAACATATTAGAGCAAGTTGTAATGGGTGAGATAACTTCTCAGACAGTTCTTGATGAGCAATTAAAATTAAGTGTTATTAGTAAAAAAGGGTATGACAAAGCTGTTGCGGCGTTAGATATTAAAAATCCTGAGTTACCAGACGGAGGCGCAAAAAACTTTGTTGATGATGTAATGAAGGGATATACAGACGAATTTAAAATAAGAATAGGTGCTGAAGTAAATCAATATGGTGAAATATTGTTTAGGACGGATGGTGGTTATTTAGATAACGCTAGTGACTACGCAAGAATAACTGCCGCTTTAGAATTAGATCTTACAAAAATTGCTCTTACAACTTACAAACTTAATCAAGACAAAAGTGTAGGTGAACAAATTGCGGCTATAGATGACGCTTTAAAAAAATATTTTAAGTTACAAGTTACGACAGAAGGTGGTAAGTATTACACCCCAGAATATTCAAAGGACAATTCAGTAGATGTTGATAAAGTTCAAAGTAAATTAGAAGGTATTCTTAGTGATAGTCAAAATTTAACAAGAGCATTTGGTAGTAAAGATTCATCATTTAAACCTGTAAGGTTTGATTTTGGTGCATCTGACACTGTTTCTCTTGAAACAATAGCGACATTTAATCGTGAAAGAGGTGACACTATTTTTAGTAAAGATACACACCAAGTTTTTGTCGATGAATATGTAAATACTGGTTCTTTTAATGAAGCATTAATTGACGCTGCTGAACTTGTAGGAATGACACCACTTAAGTTTTTAAATACACAAAGTACAAATCATGGTATAGGACAAGTTTATCGTCCACAAACTACTTTAAATACAGACAAACCTAACTATGTAGCATCAACTGAATATTTACTTAATAAAGGTATAACAATGAAAGCAGCGAAAATATTTACTGGTAATTTTGATGCTGGTACATGGACAAATATGCCTAATAATCATTCATTTCTTAATGTTGATACAAATTTTAAAGTAAGTGATTTAGATACCGTCTTAGATTTTCTTAAAACAGATCCAAAAAAATACTCAGTAATTACAAATCCCTTTGCAACTGATAGGCAATTACTAGAAGTAGCAAGTACAATCTTTAATTAACAATGCCAATATTAGAAAATAGGGATTTTGAAGAGTATCAAGATCCCAATAAAAAAATTACTCCACCTCTAAATGTAGATGATGCTAACAAAGAGGAAAATAATGAGGTAGCTGCAAAAGTAAATCCTATAGATGAAGCACAAAAAGAACAAAGACCAGAAGGTTTTGTTACTAAAACAGGGCAAGCTCTTGATTATATAGTAAATGCCGATGGTTTGACAGCAGATATGACGAATGTTGCCGCTGCTGGATTAAAAGAAGCTACAAAAAATATACCTATCGTAAATAATGTAACTCAGGCTATTGATAATTTTGTTCTTGGTTCTAAAGAAATGAAGGACTTAGAACAAAAAATGGCTGAAAAGGACGCAGAAAGACGTAGAAAAGGTGAGGATAACTTTTTAGATAAGACAGCAGTTGTACTAGAAGGTATAGCGTCTGGTATGGAAGGTGGTATAGCTTTACCATTTACCTTAGCTGGCAGACTTACAAACCAAGCAACACCTTGGGCTGATCCTCCAGCTACTCTAAAAGATAGTCCACTCGGAGAAACTGTATTTGAAATAGCACAAGTCGTCACGCCAACATTACTGTTTTCTGCTGTTGGCGGTGGAAATCCAGTAACTGTTGGAACGTCAGGGTTATTAATTGAAAGTGGTATCGAAACAATAACGCAAGACGGTGCTGACGATTTAATAGCTGGTAGATATTTAGCCACAAGAATTGGTAAAATAGCTGACTCTCTTGGTTACGATGGACAACAACTAGCAATAGATATGATCGAAGGTAAAAACTTCAATGGTCAAGCGTTAGTAGCAACAGTCGGATTTTTACAAAACTTAGGTATAAACATTTCAGTAAATAAATTTATTGATCTTTTCAGAAAGTCAAAAAAAATACAGCAAAATAATTTACTGCAAGGTGCTGATGCAAATAAACAAGTATTAGAAGGTAGTAGTGGTGGTACACCTCCTCCAATACAAAAACAACTACCAACGTCTGCTATTACAACTCAACAAGTCATTGATGTTGATGTTATTGATATTAAAGAGATACCACCAACTGTAAAAAACACAGCTAAAATTTTAAAAACAGATGCTATAGATGTTTACAAAAAATTAGAAGATGTAAACGAAGTACCATACAGTTACAAAAAAGAACCACACGATGTGATGGATATTGATAATTCTGTCAATGTCTCAAAGCCAAGTGAAGGTAATGTACATACATCAAAAGAAGCATTTCATACAGAAATGGGCAGAGGGTACAAAATAGATACTCCCGCTGAAAGAGGTCTGAACGAAATCGGCACTGATGGAATGACAAGAGCTGATCGTAACTTTTTTACAAACTGGGGATCTTTAACTGACGAAGTTGGTGTACAAAGAGCATTACAAGAAATAACAAGTAATTTAAGACAACTTAGAAATTTTCCAGCAGATCTAGATATAGCACTAAAAAGAGCTAATCATTTTTGGTCAAAAAATGCACAGCTTTTAGGTGAAGATATTTCTGCTTTTGCTAGAGAATTTTATAAAGAAGGTGTTGTACCTTTAGATCCTAGAAAAAGTCTAAATGATTTTGACGGTGTAGATTGGCAAAGAATGTTGAGAGAAAATGTAAAAGTATCTCCAGACTTTTTTGCAGCCGCTGGTTTAATGGCTGAGGAATTAGGAGTTAGATTTGCCAAGCAAGCAAGAGTAGTTAGAAATTTAGATAATGCAAAAATCGACTTTACTCAAGCTATGGAAACTATGGTTCAGTTAGTTGAGAAGGGTGATTTGTTATTAATACCATTAAGAAGAGCAAAAAGACAATGGGCTATAGAAGGTATAACTCAACAAAAAAATGTCTTTGAAAAACTAAGAGAAGGCTATAAGCAACCACTTGGGGCTAAAGATTTACCTTCAGACAAAATAACTCCACGCGATTTAACATTAATAAAAAAAAATGATACTGATGCTGGTAAAACTATTAGAGAGTTATGGGAAAGTGCCAAGGCTGGTAATACTAAAGATTTAGAAACTCTTAAAGAATATCTAGATTATGTTGCTGGCGCACCTCCAGATGAAGTTTTTGGTATGACAAAGAACTTAGCAGATGCTTTAAAAAATACACTCAATGTAAATGGAGACACAGCAAGAACTCTTTACTATGCAAAACTTTTAGCAACAATAAACCCACAAACTGCGGCTGGAGCAACAAACGTCGCTCGTCTTATATCTGAACCTTTAGGAAATATTGCTTCCCCTATTTTTAGAGGTGGTGGTATTAAAGATGTGATGTATGGTTTAGGTCAGTTAGTTGGTACACAAGGTGCTTTAAATGATGCTCTATTTGCATTTAAAAGAGCTGCTAAAAACAATCAATCTATTAACGCAAGTTCTAGAGTATATGAATTATCTAAAACATGGAAAAGAAAGTCACTAGAATTAGAGGCAGCTAAAACTATGTTGCTAGATAAAATATCCAGAGAAGGTGGTAATACAACTGAGATAGCTAAAGTCCATATTAATTATTGGATACAAATGGCTGCTTACAATCCATTTACAAACTTTGCTAAAAGATTTTTGATAGCACAAGATGATGCCGCTAATGTTGTCGTTGGACATCAAGAAGCAACAGGTAGAGCATTTGTAAAAGCTTACGAAGATGGTGTATTCGATCTAAAAATAAATCCCAAAAATTTATTTAAAAAAGGTGAACAAGCTATACAGCAAGGTAAGCAATTAGAACAATATGTTAGACAATCCATGGGTAATATTTTCCAAGATGGAATTACTCACGGAAGATTAATAGATGAAGGTGTAATACAAAGAGCTAAAAACTTGACCATGCAAGAAAATATTCCTGTAGGTAAATATGCAACACCTGTAGATAACTTTTTTAAAGGTCTTGAACAACAAAGTCAGAACGCATTTATAGCAACATACTTTATGCCTTTTGCTAGATTATCTTGGAACTTCTTAGATACATTAGGTAGAAGTGTATATGCTCTTGATCCAACAGGATTGATAGAAAAAAGTGTACCTAGATATAAAGCAATCATAAGTGGAGAAATGGGAGAAGTCGCAGAAATGCAACTTAAATCTCAAGTAGCTTTTACTCGTATGTTTGTAATGAGTCAAGCTGGATTAGCTTTAACAGGAAATTTAACTGGTAATTATCCTCCAGATGGCATGCCAAAAAATTCATGGATTATACCAACACCTTGGACATCTACTGGATATACAGCTATACCACATGACCGTATTCAACCATTTAGTTCTCTCGCTACTATTACTGCTGATTTAGTGACACTTACTAGAGATCAAGCTATTGGTAAAAAAAAATTTCAACAAGCAGTATCGTTATTTGTAGCGACTGTAGGTGTTGCAATTTTAGACCAAACATTTTTAAGGGGTCTACAAAACCAAGTTGAATATTTAGATCTTAATGGTTATGTAACTAAAGATGGAAGAAGCTTAAAAATATCAAGAGTTGGATCTGATTTAGCTGCAAACATACCTCTTAGAGGATTTAATCCCTTTTTCTGGGCTGGTTTTACACGTCAATTATTTGATCTTGTACAGCCATACCAAACTATGAACTCTGATCCAAATAATACTGGAAGAGATTTCATAGCAAGACTTAGAGGTAGGATAATGATGGGTGCTGGTAATCCTTTAAAGTACGATAGATATACTGGAAAAGTTTTAAAAAAATCTGGAAGTCAAGGTAAAAATTATTTTACTGCTGTGGTAAACAATTTATTTTCTACCTTTGGATATGCGGGAAAACTTGTAGAAGCAGATCCTAATAATTTTGTTAAAAAACAAATGTACAATGTAGGATTTGACTTTAACAAAGCAGAATTAGCAGAATATAAAGGACTTGAATTAACAAATGCAGAGCAATCTTCATTTAATAAATACATGCACAGTGAGGGTAAATTAGAAGATAGATTAACTTTTCTATTTACACAAAATAAAAAATACAAAAAATTATTAGCGCAATACAACAGAGAGTTAGCAAATACTTCTTCAAATATGCCTAATACACAACTTGCTGTAATAGAACTACAACTTCATGCAATGATTGAAGCTGTTCATAAAGAAGCTAAAGATTTAGCTTTGCCTTTTGTTATAAGAGATCATCCAGAGTTAGAAATAAAATATCAAAATTGGCAGAAGCTACAAATTAGACGATAAAAAAACTAGAAAAAATTAATGGCACAGACTACCGAAACCTATACGGGGGATGGCAGCACCAAATTATATTCAATACCTTTTCCTTATATAGAACAAACAGACGTAAAAGCAAAGATTGATGGTCAACTTACCACAGCTTTTACGTTTGCAAACGCAACTCAACTTGAGTTCTCAACCGCTCCCGTTCGTGATGCAAAGATAATAATATTTAGACAAACAGATGATTCAGCAGTTAAAAAAGAATTTAGTGCTGGATCAGCCTTAAAAGCAGAGGATCTTAATGCTAATGCAAAGCAAGCTTTGTTTATTAACCAAGAAGGAACTAACCAAGCAGCTAGTACGCTAGGTGCATTATTTCAAGGTGATGTCGAGTTTGGTTTTGGTAATGTTATCAAGTTCGAGGGTGCTTCAGATGATGCACATGAGACAACTTTAACAGTAACAGATCCAACAGCAGATAGAACTCTAGCACTACCAAACGTCAGTGGTACACTGGTTTCTACTGGAGATACAGGTACTATCACATCGACTATGATCCTTAATGAAACCATCGAAAGTGGTGACATTAAAAATGGAACAATAGTCAATGCTGACATTTCTGGTACAGCAAACATACTTAACAGTAAAATTGCTGATGGTTTACTTAAAAGTGGTATAACTGTCAACTCATCTAACATAGTTAATGGGTCAATCGTTAATGAGGACATAAATGCTAGTGCAAATATACAAGGATCAAAGCTATTAAATGATAGTGTTACCTTAGATAAGCTAGGATCTGGAGCTTTACCGACTGATATAACTGTAGCTTCGGCTAATATTGTTAATGGAACTATTGTAGATGCTGATATAAATAGCTCTGCAAATATTGATGGTGATAAATTAAAGAATGATTCTGTTTCTCTTGGGAAACTAGAAGGTGGTGCGCTACCTACAGATATAAGTGTGGCGAGTGCCAACATTGTTAATGGAACTATTGTTGATGCTGATATTAGTGGAACAGCTAATATTAATGGGTCTAAGATTCTTAATGACAGCTTAACTCTAGACAAATTAGGGTCTGGAGCATTACCAACTGACATAACAGTGGCTACTACTAACCTAGTAGACGGCACTATTGTTGATGCTGATATAAATGCGGCTGCGGATATAGAAGGATCTAAGCTAAAAAATGATTCTGTCCCTCTAACTAAGTTTGGAGCTGGAGCATTACCAACAGATATAACTGTAAACAGTTCTAATATCGTAGATAGAAGTATAGTTGATGGAGATATATCCCAAGGAACACTTGATAATAGATATTTTACTGAGGTTGAACTAAATGGTGGTCAGTTAAATAACCTGTATTACACAGAAACTGAGCTAAATAATGGTCAATTAAATAATTTATACTACACAGAAACTGAATTAAACAACGGACAACTTAATAACCTCTACTTTACTGAGACTGAGTTATTAGGTGGCGCACTAGACGGTAGATATTATACAGAGACAGAAGCTGAAGCTAAGTTTCTTAGACAAGACAGTTCAGAAACTATTTCTAGTGGTGTTGCATGGTCAAGTGTAGATTCAAAAGTAGCTACAACGGCTGCTATAGACGCAAGGATAATTGATTTAGTAGATGATGTTGGTGGTTTTGTACCTATTGCAAATGAAACAAGCTTCCCTACTGCAAATCCTGATATTAATAACCCCGCTACTGGCGGCACTATTGTTTCTGTTAAGGCTGTATCTACTACACTTACACCAAGCAGCGGCTCAATCACTATTGCAAATGGTAGAGGAACTGGTAATCCTGTCATTATTACAGGCGTAACTGGAGTTATACCTCAAGGATTTGGCATGTTGGTTGAAACTACAACCACAGACCATACCTATGCGTTCCATAGATTGCAAGCTAAGGCAACTGAAATAAATACCGTAGCTACAAACATAGGATCAGTCGTTACAGCAGCCACAAACGTAGCTGATATTAACAACTTTGCTGATAAATATTTGATTAGTGCAACAGCTCCTACACAAAGAGCTGACGGAACATCGTTACAGCATGGGGATCTTTGGTATGACAGCGCAAATACCGTAATGATGGTATTTGATGGGTCTGCTGGGGACGGTTTTTCTGCTATTACACCAAACCAAGCAACCATAACAAACATAAATACGGTTGCTGGTCACGTTACTTTCCAAGAAGATTTAGGAAGTATTACGGATGCTATTAATACTGGATCTGGTAATAACTCAATAAATACAGTTGGAGCAAGTATAGCGGATGTAAATACAGTTGCTAATGACCTTAATGAGCCAGTATCTGAGATAGAAACAGTTGCAAACAGTATTGTAAATGTCAATAGTGTTGGTAACTCTATATCAAATGTCAATGCAGTAGCTGGAAATGCGACAAATATTAATGCTGTCAAGAACAATGAGACAAACATTAATGCTGTCAATGCGAATAAGACAAACATTGACGCTGTAGCTGGCAACAATGCAAATATTACCGCTGTTAAAAACAACGAAACTAATATTAATGCAGTCAAAAACAACGCTTCAAACATAAATACCGTTGCTGGCATAAATGCAAACGTAACGACTGTGGCTGGAATCTCAGCGAACGTGACTGCTGTAGCTGGAAATGCGACTAATATTAATGCCGTAAAAAATAATGCTACAAATATTAACGCCGTAAACGCTAATAAAACAAACATTGACACGGTTGCTGCCAATAATACTAACGTCACGACTGTTGCTGGCAAAGCTGCTGAGATAGGAAGGCTTGGAACTGCTGATGCTGTAGCTGATATGAATACCTTGGGTACTTCAGCAATAGTATCTGACCTGAATGATTGTGCTGATATTAAAGCAAACATATCAACAGTCGCTGGAATCAGTGCAAATGTGACTACGGTTGCTGGTATTAGCTCAGATGTCACAGCAGTTGCGGGAAATAATACAAACATCACAGCGGTTAAAAACAATGCGACCAACATTAACGCCGTACAAGCGAACTCTTCTAATATTAATGCTGCTGTTAGCAACGCTTCAAATATTAATGCTGTTGTTTCCAACGCTACAAACATTAATACAGTCGCTGCTTCCATATCAGATGTCAACAGATATGCAGCGGAATATTTAATTCAATCTAACCAACCATCAAGTCCCAGTGCTGGAGATTTATGGTACAACACCACAGCAAATACTCTTAACTACTACACAGGTGGTGCATGGGTAGCTATTGCGGCTGGTATTGCGGGAGTAATTAACGACCCAGCTCCAAATTTAGGAGCAAATTTAGATTGCAACGACAAAAACTTAGTTGAAGTAGGAACAATCAGTGGCGACAACTTACAAATTGACTTCGGTACACTATAAATGGCTAAATTATTAAAATTAAGGCGTGGTACTACAGCGCAACACGCATCATTTACAGGTGCTGAAGGCGAAGTAACTATAGATACCACGAAAGATACTGCTGTCATACATGACGGTAGCACAGCAGGGGGAACACCTCTTGCAAAACAAGATATGAGTAATGTGCCAGCAGGGACAATCCTTGGTACACAACTCGAAAACTCTGGAGTAACAGGCGGTCAGTATGGATCTAGCTCTGCTATTCCTATTATTACAGTTGATAATCAAGGCTTAGTTACTTCAGCCTCGACAACTGCGGTTGACAGCACCAAGATACAGAACGGCACAACAGAAGTTGCTACTGCTAACGCTGGCGATATAACAATGAAAAGGTCTGGAACTACCAGACTTATCGTTGAAAATGATGGGATAGACATAACAGGAGATATTGATCTTTCTGGAAATATAGAACTAAATGATAACAAATACCTTTATGTTGGCGATAGTCAAGATGGTAGACTTTATCACGATCAAAGCAACACATATTTAGAAGATAACGGTACTGGTGAACTAAGACTTGCATCAAATAATGGTGCTGGTGTTCGTATTACTAAAGGTTCATCTGAAACATTAGCAAACTTTACTAATGATGGAGCTTGTGAATTTTTCCATGATAATTCGCAAAAATTAAACACGAATGGAAGTGGAATCAACGTAACAGGAAACATCGCAGTTTCAGGATTAGTTGACGGTGTTGATATAGCTGGATTTAAGCAAGAATTTGACAACGCATTTCCAGCTGGGACTAGAATGATATTCCAACAGACTTCAGCTCCTACTGGATGGACAAAAGTTACATCTGGCGTAAACAATCACGCTCTTAGAGTTGTATCTGGTACTGCTGGATCTGGCGGTAACGCAGCGTTTACGTCTGTTTTTGCAACCAGAGGCATTAATGCGACTGCTGGTAACACAACTGCTGGCGGTAACGTATCTTCAAGTGCTGGAAATACAACGGCTGGCGGTAATGTGAGTGTGTCAGTGGCTAACGCTGCACAAGGCGGTAATGTTTCTATCGGTAATACAGCCCAAGGCGGTAACGTATCTATTGGTAATACATCTACAGGCGGTAACGTAAACAGTCATACATTGTCTGTTAACCAAATACCAGCACACAGCCACAGCGTTACTTTTAACTTCGGTTCATCAAGAGCTAGAAACCAATATAATGGTTTATTTGGTGTTAACACTGGTAATGGTAGAGACGGTGGACTTGGAAGTTTTGGCACTAACAACACTGGTGGAAACGGTGGTCACTCACACGGATTTAGTGGAAGTTCACACAACCACAATGCGTCATTTAGTGGATCTAATCACAACCACAACGCTAGTTTTTCTGGAAGCAACCACAACCACAATGCTAACGCTAGTTTTTCTGGTTCTGCTCATAACCATAACGTAAGCTCAAGCTTCTCTGGTTCGGCACACAACCACAGCATTTCTGTAGGTAATCTTGATATGAATGTTGAGTACTTAGACGTAATCATTGCATCAAAAGATTAATGAGAATACCATGGTATATACATGGGAACTGGAAGCTAGAATCCACCCAACTAACTAATTTAGAAAGTAATATTTTAAAAGTTGGTAACTACAGCAATAATCTTTGTTCAACTTATAATACTGATTGTAAAGAGCTTGCATTTTTAAAAAATTTCTACAAAGAACGAGTAGATGAAATAGCTAAAGATCAAGCTTTTTATCACAACTCATCATACGCTTATGAGTTTTGGTTACAGCTTTACAATAAAAACGCCACACATGATGTACATACACATTTTGGATTAGGAAAAAATAATATTATATCTTTTGTACATTTTTTAAAAACAACAGATACGCAATGTTTACAATTTACTGATACCAAAGAAATAGAAATACCACAACAAGAAGAAGGTGATTTTATTATTTTTCCAAGTTATGTATCTCATCAAGTAGTGTCTCACACTAGCAACTACAACCGCATTGTTGTAGCTGGCAATATAAAACTTATACAACATGAAAATCAAAGCAGGGACGTTCTGCCCGTTAATCCAAGGGGATTGTAAAAAACTTGAATGTGTATGGTTTACACAAATAGCGGGGACTCATCCACAGACAGGAGAATCATTTGACGAGTGGGGTTGTGCAGTAGCATGGATGCCCCTTTTATCTATAGAAAATACTAAAAGATTAAACGAAGTCGGTGGTGCAATCGAATCGTTTAGAAATGCAACTGTAGAAACTATTTCTCCTGTAGTACCTGTAAAAGAATTTAAACCTCTTCCAATAAAATGAAAATAGACATTATTAAGCCTGATGGAATAGTCAGCAAAGATGGTGTAGGTTTGTCTGGATTATCTCTATCAAATACAATTTTTGATGATGTTTGGGCTATCCACTGGGATAGTTCTACATCAAAAGGATATGTAGAAAAATCAGATTTATCAATAGAAGATATTACAGACTTTACACCTTATGAGTCAGCAGTAACTGAGTACGATGCTTCGTATGTTGCAAATACCACAGCAAGTAATGAAGAAATAGTTAGATCAACAAGAGATAATTTGCTAACAGCATCTGATTGGACACAACTATCGGATTCACCATTAAGCTCTACTAAAAAAACAGAGTGGGCTACATATAGACAAGCTCTTAGAGATTTACCAGCAAATACTTCAGATTTTGCAAATCCTACATACCCAACTGAACCTACCTAATGTTTGAAATAAACAATAAGAAAGTAGAAAAATATGAACACTTTACTGTAATTAGAGATTTTTATAAAAAGCCAGATGAGGTAGTCGAATTTATACATAGATACGAACCACACTGGCATAAAAACCCACATGGATATTTTTCACAAGGTTATGACTTTGATGATATGCGACATATTATTTATACTTTTCAAATAAAACCTGTATGGGATTTTCTTAGTCAAGTTACTAAACAACGTCCGTGTCAAGATGAACCAGACAAAGAATATTCTATAAACACTAATTACACTTATTTTCGTCAAATATATAAGAAAAAACATTTCTACCCGCATCGAGATTATGGTTATACAGCTTTAATCTATTTAGATAAAGAAGTAGCAAACGGTACAAATATATATCAAAATATCTCATGGGATGAAACCAAAGACGAACATAGAGATCATTATTGCAATGAAGATGAAGTAAAAGTAATTGCACATACGCCGTCTGAATACAACAAATTAGTTATTTGGAACGGTCTACAATTACATGGTCTTTGTCAAGATGAAAAATATATAGGTAAGTGGAGACTTAATCAAGTATTTCCTTTTGAAAATGAGTAATTATCATTTAGAAGGAATTTTTACACATTTTTTACATCATTTAAAAGTAGATATTTCACAAGAACTTCTAAGCTTTTGTTATGAACAAAAAAAATTAGATCCTGTAGGAGTTAAACTTTCTAATTGTGGTGGGTGGCAATCTAAGGAATTTATAGAAGATAAATCAATAGCAAATAATCTTATTGAAAATATTTTATCTAGGACAAGTGAAGTATTTACACAACAACTTTTATTAGAAAATTTTTGGATAAATATTAATAGTCCTGACACATACAACAGTATGCACGTTCATCCGAATAGTAATATTTCTGGAGTTATATGGATTAAAATTCCAAAAGATTCTGGTAATTTATATTTTCCTAACCCTGACAATTTTCAAAAGTATAAAGAAATAAATTTTTATAAATCTTTTTTAAATCAAGGCGAGGGTTATGAACTAGAACCACAAAAAGGTAATGTTGTTTTGTTTCCAAGTTGTTTACAGCATGAGGTAACAAAAAATTTATCTAACGATGAAAGAGTGTCAATATCTTTTAATAGTAATTTTGCATTATAAATGGAGATACCAAAATTAGATATACCAGATCATCCACCTATTAAAACTGTTGAGATACCTTTACCCACAGGAGAAATACCTTCATACACACCATTGATAGTACCTCCGAGTGATCTCCGACCTCCAGATGGAGTGCAAGGCGAAAATCACGATACAGCAAACGACACAGGAATAAGAACGATTGACATACCTATGCTTAACTTTAAACTTCCTGTGCCAGAAAACGCCATTTTAATAACAGCGGGTACTACTGCTGTTGTTTCTGTAGCCGCAACACTTACAGCAACTGCCATTTTTAAATGGTGTGTTACTGCAATGAAACCAGTTATAAAGAAATTATTAAAATGGATCACGAGGACAAAAGAGAGTGGCTCAAAGACGCAATAACAGTGTTTATTCTTCTTTGGTCGATGGTTCTCTTATCGTGTAACTACATAAAAATACACGACAAAAAAATTTTAGACTTTGATAGCACATTTATAGCTTCTATCTTTTCATCTTCAGCTTATGCAATGGGTGTAAAAGGTATTGGAGGTAGAAATGGCAACGGAAACGCAAAAAAACCATGAAAAAATTACTAATATTTATAGCTTTACTGTCACCAAGTGCAGTTTTAGCTAACACCGTAACCCCACAATTTACCCACGGATCTCTAAATTCAACGACTACAACTTCTACAACTTTGGTTGAGACAGAGCAAGTTCAAGTGTTTGGAGCTGAAGTAAAGACTTGGAGCGGTACAAATATTACAGCGTCAGCTAGTGCTGGTATAGCTGGTGGTGATTCCGTATTTACAGTTACAGACAGTACTTTACCGTGGACTTTAGAAACAACAAACAGATCGGCTGGTTTGATAGAGCAAAGAGATTATACTCGCAATTTCACAATAAACTCTACTACCAACTCGCTTTCTGTATTCTCGCAATAAGCCCAGTTTATGCTGAAGGAGATACTGTTAATAAATCGAATCCAGTAGCGGCAGCCACTGGAAATGTTACTAATCAAGCTGTGCAATTTCAAAATAATGGCGCAGCTTCTACACAACACTATGGAGGTGGTGTTTCGTGTAATGGAAGTACTTTAACTTTTAGTCCTTTTTATATGGGCAACGATACAAAACCACAGACACTTGATGGATATAACATCAATCAAAACTGGGGTTTTCAAATAAATTTTAGTATCCCTTTATCAAAAAAAAGTGTAGATCAATGCTTGGCTATAGCACAACGTCAAGAAGAAAAAATGAAACTAGACTTTGAGCTTGTTCGTGCTTTGAAATGTACAGAAATTATGCAAAAAGGTTTTACCTTCAGACCAAAATCAAGAGTGGCTCACATGTGCAGTGATGTCGTTCCAATACAATCATTATTACCAAAAGAAAATGTTAGCAATCCTAAAACCAATAGTTTTAACTTTTTTAAAAAGTGAAAAGTTTAAATATTTTATATGTGATATTTTAGAAAAACTTGTTGCAGAATCGTCAAATAAATTGGACGACCAAGCACTAGCTATCGTCAAGAAAGGTTTAGAAATAGAATAGATGAGTGATAGCACCGTATTAACAGACCCATTTATATGGGTATATAACGATGTTGTACCCGAAGAAAAATGTAAAGAAATCATAGATAAATTTGAATCTGATGATAGTCCTAACAAACAAAAAGGTCGTACTTTTGGAGGTGTAGACACCAATGTTAAAAACAGTACAGATTTACATATTTCTTCAGAATCACAATGGAAAGATATAGATGTTTATTTTAAAGACTTAGTAGGTTTTTTAATAAATAAATATAATCAACATATACAAAATTCTTGGTCATTTAAATCATTTACAACAGGTGAAATAAGACAGTTTGAACCACCACTTGCAACAAATGTGCATGACATAGGTTATCAAATACAAAAAACAGAGGTTGGTGATGGTTATGTTTGGCATCACGATTTTGAAAGTGGTCGTGTACTTACTTATATTCTTTATCTAAATACTGTTGACGAAGGTTGGACACAGTTTTACAACGGCGATCAAGTATCTCCTAAAACTGGTAGGTGTGTAATATTTCCAGCAACTTGGACATATTATCATCAAGGCTACCCTCCTAAACAAACAAAGTATATTATGACAGGATGGATATACAGTGAAGATTGAACATTTATTTAGCTCTCCTTTATATACTGAAAAGTTA
>Ga0208405_1000010_pt1 | contig 45688 bp, 44 predicted proteins | sample ETNtaG_32_FD_185766 | JGI IMG/M metagenome (GOLD analysis project Ga0208405, IMG submission 185766) | Marine microbial and viral communities from oxygen minimum zone, Eastern Pacific Ocean - ETNP201302PF84A (SPAdes) (version 2) | ecosystem: Environmental > Aquatic > Marine > Oceanic ... | reverse complement strand
ATACAGAGTTTGCAGCAACTGTTTGACCATCAAAAGTTCTTCTGACAACCATTGATTCATCAGAAATACTCTTAACATAAGGTTTTGGTAATGGTTGTAGTAGAGAAGCACCTAAAGTATCAAGTAGAGTTGCTCTATATCTTACAAGATTAGTATATTCACCTGCACTAGGAGCAGCACTACCAGCACCAGGTGTTACATCAACTTCAAATTGTGCAAAATCAAAGATTGTTGATATCTGATTTGCAGTTAAAGATGTAGGATTAACTTTATCTACGTCAACAAATTTAGTACTTGAGAAAAATATTCTATCTCCTGGTCTTAAGTCTGCAGCAAAGTTAGAGTTTAAACCAGTAATCTTCTCATTACTACTTGTAGCATCATATGTGAAATTATCACCTTGAATTGCAGTAAAGTCACTAAGAACTAAATCAGCAGTAAATTCAACTGAAGTTGTAGATTCATCACGAGTGACAACTTGACGTGAATCAGAATATGCATAAGTATGAACAACTTCAACAGTATCTTTATCTAATCCATCAACAGTCAACATTTCACCAACTTGGAATTCACCTTCAACTTGATATAAGTTCATGTGATCTGCAGATGATATAGCAGCTTCAATATATCCTCTAGCACCTGATGTTTTACCTACAACTAATGAACCATATGTAATGGTTTGTGCTGTTGCCATCTCAATGGCAGTAAACATCTGAACATCATAAAGGTATAATTTATATTCATCATTTGCATCACCAAACGTTGAGTTTGAATCGCTAAGAAACTCCATTGATGCACATCTTGCATATCCAATAACATTACCTGCAGCAGTACCTGCTGATGCTGAAAATGTATCTCTTAATTCAACAGTTTGATATGCATTAGTAATTGTAGATCCTGATGTATTTGGGAATCCAAAAACATTATTGATCTTACTATAATTACCCATATTGAATGGGATAGTTATATTCTGAGCAGCATTAGTATCTCTTGGTTTTACCAAGTCAACATATGCAGGTGCTAAGTTTTTAACTCTAAATCCTTTAACATATGCAGTACCAGGACCAAACTCTACAGCATAGAAACTTTCTGCAGCACTATTACCTTGTGCTGTAGTATCTCCTGATACATAAACACCATTATTAAATCCATCGTCAAGGTTTTCTCTAATAGTGATTTGAAAATCTTTAACAACATAATCACCAGACTCTTCATAAGTTCTAAGAGCCATAGATTTTTCTAGTTCATCATATGCACTACGATCAACAATTTTTTCTATCTTATTACCATTAATACGAAGTAATTCGATGAAGTCTTTATCTGCATCATCATCAATTAACTTCTTAATTAGATTAGTTGTTATTCTGAATCTATGAGCACCAGGAGCAGCATAATTAGATGTGCCTGCAGCGTTATCATTAAGGGATAAGTCATCTTCTGGGGTGATGATTGACTCAAGGATTTCGAGTCCGACCCTGTATTTGGGGTTGGTTGCATATTGTTCAAGAAGAATGTATTGATAAGGAACATCTACGAAGAATCCTCTAATGAAGTATACACCTTCTTGGACGTATGCTACAGATCCTCTTTGAATAGCAGATGTTGGAAGTAACTGTGCAAATGGAGATCCAACTTCAATAAGAGTGGTTCCAAATGTAATTTCAGTATCAGTAACTAACTGTTCATTGTTAGTAAAAGTTGTCTGGTCGTTACCTGTACCACCAGATTCAATGTATTTAAGGTAAAGTGTGATATATCCTTTCGTCGAAACTGTCTCTGAGATAGAGAATAATACTTTTGCTTTTACACCAGAGGTCAAACCAGTTATGATTTTACCTTCTAATTGAGTTCTATACAATTCAACGTCAGCACCCAAGAAAGATTCTTGAAGCATGATCGCATCGGTTTCTAGGTCATATCCAACTTGACCAGGAATAACCATTGCACCATCTTTAAACAGATGAGAACCTACATTCTCGATCTGATTCTGCATGACGCTTTGCATCGATGTCAGTTCTCGTGCCTGTATTGGAAAACCAGGACGGAACAGCACTCGATAAAAGTTTTTCGCTTTATCGAAATCGTCGTAGTATGGGGTGACGTTTAGATTGGTATTTTGTGCCATTAGAACTCGATTACGATTTTGATATCTTCTACCTGGTCGTTTGCACGACTAATAGATCTCCTATTATCTATGTAAACAACCTGACCGCTATTTGATTTAACTTCGGGTTTTGCATATCCAGAGTTAAATTTCATACCTAAGTCGTATTCTGTGTTGTTAATAGTTCTTGAAGAAGTATTAGGGACTGCAGGAAAGTTAACATCAGGTTGACCAGCAGCACCAGATGTTACACCATTAATAACGTTTGATCCATCAAATTCATTTTGTGTACCAGTAACTTCTGGGAAGATACCGTCTACAGAGTTTTGATAGTATTTCAAAACTTTTGTTGTTGCGTTCCAAGAAATAACACGAGCACGAGCAGTAACAGTCGTTCCACCGACAACTCTACTCTGTGTCATGATTTCATCAGGAACATAATTACCTTGGAATGTAGGTGAGAAGATAACTGCTTTAGTAGCAGAAACTGTTAAATCAGAAATTAATTCAGTAGTTCCAAATTTTAAAGGGTTAGTAATTAGACCAATACGACGATAGTCGTTATCAATCGGGAAGTCACCAGCACCTTCATCATAAGATAGTTTTGCATTGATCATAACTCGGAAAGCACCAAGTTCTACAACTGAATCTTCACCATGTCCACCTGGAGGAGGAATGATAACATCAACTTGTCCACCAGAACCAGTTCCGATACCTGCTATACTATCAACACTAATTTTACCGAATGTATATCCAGTTCCACCAGATGTAACAGTAGCAGAGATAATTTTACCACCATCTACAACAATAGAAACTCTACCACCAGTTCCATCTCCATTTATAGAGACGTTATCATAAGTTCCGTTGTTATAACCAGAACCAGCAGCATTGATTACAACAGTGTCTATTTCACCTGCAACTGCGTTCGTTTGAACAGCATCGTTAGTGAACACTGGCATATAATCATTTGAAAAGAATTTAAGAACCGATGCTACGGGGATGGTATACATGTATTTCCAACGATAACCATCACCAGTAGTAATGATTGAAGTAGAAGTACCTGTAGGTTCCACTGTAGAAGGTTTTCCATTAGGATCGCTTGGCGATGTTCCATTGTAAATTACTTTATAAACTTGATATTGAGAGTTTACAACATAGAAGTCGGAATCATATAGTTTGGTAGCACCTGAGGAAGCAGTTTTAGTTGGAGAATAGTCATGACGATACATGTCATAAGTAAATCCCAAACCACCAGTAGTTTGTTCTGGAGAAACCCAGTCAATTCTACGACAAACTTGAACAGTATCAGAAGCTAGGACTCTCTTCATGGATACCATATCATCATATGAATCAGCAAACTCTGAGAATGAATCAACTGCCTGTGGAGGCGAGTTTTCATTATCCCATGATTGTGGTCTACCAATAAAAAGGTAGAGCCTATCCCTCGACGTGCCTGCTGCATCATCACTTTGAGATGCTACAGGACCTTCGAGTGCTTTAATGAATTTTTTCGCTGAAAAAATCCTAAATTGATCAGTTAATAGAGCTGCCATGTCCTAAGGTGTTTGTTCCTCTTGTTTATTTATAGTGCTTACGAGCGAAGGATTGTTTGATATTCAATTCGTTTTATTCTATAACGTGCACCACCGTTACCAATTAGGTCTTCGCCACCTAAAATTGCCTGTGCAACAGCACCACTACCAGTAGTGTCGCCAGTCGCATTTGTGAATGTCACGGTAGGATGTATGTTGTATGTCCCGTCAACTGTCTGAGGGATACCATATCCACCATTAACAACACTGATAGATGCTACTTGGTCACCTGCTGCTGTCATGACAGCAGTTGCAGTTGATTGTATATCACCAGTATTTTCAATAGCTATAGTTGGAGGTGCGGTATAGTTCGTTCCTGGTGCTTGAACGTAGTAATCAACAATAGTTCCCTTAGATGAGAACTCATATAAGAATCCACCTATTCCAACATTAATATTAGTTGTGTTATAAGGAACAATATTATTTACAACTAATAATGAAGTTGATGGATCCCAAGAAACAACCGTTCCTTGAACAGATGACACAGATCCAGTTACAACGTCATTAACACTGTAGTTTTGTCCGTTTCCATTATTAGCATCTAGATATATGTTTAAAATACCATTATGCTCAACACCATCTGCTAAAGTACCTGCTGCTGTGATACTAGCATACTTGAATGGTATAGTAGCATCTTTTATGTTATCACCAACTTGGAATAGGGTTGTGTTAGTTCCACCCTGAGTTTCTTCAATACCATATAATGAATTATATAGTCCACCATCTAAACTAATTTGGTTAGCATATTCAGTAGAAGTATTTACCAAATCAGGAATGCCATCACCAGCACCAGCATTTTCAGCAATATCTTGAAACTTTCTATTATTGAAAGTGGAGATTGGTTCTGTTAATAATGTAATAGTATCTCCATTTGAAACCAAAACAATATGAGGTTCTTTTCCAGATGGAGCACTTGCAGCAGTACCTGCATCAAATTGAACGATAGCATCTAAAGTAGATGGAATACCACCATCAATAAATGCTAATTCGTCAACTTCAAATGTAACTAGAAGTTCTCTAGTATTAGGATTCCAGTCATATACCTTTGCAACTTTGTTATTTGCATTTTCAACTCTACGAATAACTCTATCACCAACATTAAATTTATATGTTGATATACCACTTTGATCATTCTGAGAAGTATCAAGAATAACTCTTTGATCATAATTAAAGTTTACACCTCTGGTTAATCCAGTAAATCTACCTTCACCTTTACCAGTATATGATACTGTTTCTGTATCAATGATTAGATTACCAGAACCAGGAAAACCATCTGTGGAATCAACATATACAGTTGTCTCAGAAGCAGTTAAGTTTTTAACTAGACCAGTAAGATATATCTGTTCAGAGTTATTTGCTTGTCTAGCATCTGTCTTTCGTTTTAAGTTTACAAGTTTTGTAAAGATAATATTTGGAGGATTTACATACCCAGAACCAGGATCTGTTACTGTAATACCAGTTATTTGTCCTTGACTAATTTGTGCAGTTGCTTTTGCACCAATTCCACCACCACCTGTAATTAAAACAAATGGAGGTTCTTGATAGAATTCACCTGGATTTGCAACACTAATTGATGTAACCTTACCTAAAACATCAATTTCTGCAGCACCTTGAGCACCAGTACCTCCACCACCACCTTCAAATATAAGAGTTGGAGGAGTTGCATAAGATCTACCCGAATTAAGAAGCGATAAACCAGTAACAGTTTGAACAACAGGAGTTCCTAAAGCACCAGTTCCTTCTCCACCAAGTATTTTTGCTTTTGCAGGACCAAAGTAATTATCACCTTTCTTTGTCATCTTGATATATGAAACACTACCATTAGAAGCAAGAACTACATCACCCTCTGCAATAGTTGGGAATGTAGATTCTTGAGTAGGTAATAGATCTCCTTCATCAACAGGAGTGCTATACATTTTAGGACCGATAGCATAAGGATAAACAGGTTCACCACTACTATTTTCGGTCATAAAGTAAGCGTAAGTTCCATTTGGATACTCTGGAGTCGGAGCAAATTTACCGTTATATTCATCTAAAGTTCCTACAGATGAATCGTAAATATAATCACTTGTTAAATCACCGATTAAATATCCTTCATTAACAGTTCTAATCCAAAGACCAGAAGTTGAATATCCAAAGAGATATAAAATACGGGGAGAATTTACAGGAATTGTAAATCTTACTTCACGACTTGTTGCTCCTTGGAATGCAGAAAGATAACCTTGATATGTTACTTCAGATCCATTGATAAAATATTGAATCCCTTGACCTGCATAAAGATATGTTGTGTTTCCTATTTCAGAAGCACCTACACTATGCCAACCATCTTGAGTTTCTGAAATAAACAAACCATTAAAAGCAGATGCTGAGTTACTAGCATCATTTTGATTAAAGATATATTGTTTTCCTCTATCTAAATCTAAAAATGCAGGTCTACTACCATCAAAATAGAATTGTCCATTGGAAATAGTAACTGCGTATGTAACAGTTCCTGTAGTAGTTACAGGTTGTCTAGCACCTTGAATTTCTGCAGTAACTCTAGTTCTATAACTAGATACTTCTCTAGCAACTGCACCACTAGAATTATATCCATAAGGTCCGTAAATTGGATATCCATCATATGACATACCCAAAATTTTTGAATGACCATCAACATGTCTTGAACGATCTATTGTTGATGTATCATTAGCATCAGATTGATAGTAATTTTCAACGTAATATGTATTTTGATTACCAGTTCTCGGAGATGATACCGTTTTTATCATGTAAGATTCATCACCAGCATATCCACCCATATACCTGTGATTAGCACAATGAATGTAAACTTTGTTTACCTCATCGGTATTCATTATGAATATTGGTTGATATATGTTTTCGTAATCTGCAGATATTGCTGCAGAAGAACCAGTACTATTATAATAAAGAGTTCCACCATTTAAAGTTCCATCAGGAGTTGTGCTGAATCTGATAGAATGATTACCACTTTGATTACTAGAATCTGACTGATCAAAAATAATTAATTGATTTGCTTGAACTTTTATATCTTCGGGTGCAAAGTAAAAAGTATTTGGTGCGAAAGGACCAAACTTGTTTGCACTAGGACCAAATTCTATGTAATAAGGATTAACTGTAATTGGAGTTCCACTTACTTTGAATGTAAATCCATTTGCACCAATACATAAATCATTTTCTAAAAACGGATCACCAGTAAGATCACGAAGATATATTCTTGTAACTGCTCCACCAGAATCTTTTACAACTTTTGTTACTTCACCTTTTGCAGTTCCACCTATCTCATCAACAACTCTACCAACTTCAACAAATCCTAAAGTTTCATCTACATTAGTAACATTTAACATTACGTTACCAGTTTCTACTTTAACAGTCCAAGTAAATACTTCTAAATCACCATTTTCAAATACACCATTTGTAAGTGCAAATTCATCAACAACTTTACTTGAATGATAATAGTAAGTATTATTATCCAATACAGCATCATATACATTTGATGATTTTACATAATCATATTTTACAGTATCAATAGGTAAATTTACATCTGCATTACCTATAGTTCCCCAATCTGGTGTATGTAATAAACCACCATTTGCCAAAATACCATTTACTGTATTTGGTCTGAATACTCTTGTAGTAGGATTTGGAACATCTTTACCACCACGGTAGATATATGCTTGATTGAACGTTCTATCAACAATGTCACCAGACCCACCTGGTTGCCTCTCAGAGAGGTATAACTGAGATGGTTTAGGGTGATTATCGGATGTTATTGTTAATCTATCAACTTTCTGTCCATTACTATCTGTAGCAAAGACTCCTGATGTAGGAGAATTTGGATGACCTTGCCAAACTCTATTAATATCAAATGAAGTTATAACGCCTGGTGTATCTTGCTCTGGAGTAATTTGAAGTCTTAAAGGATCATATCCTCTACCTCTTTCTAATACACGAACGTGTGTAATTCTACCAGAGTCTGTGTCAATAATTGGATATAAAATTGCCTCTACGTCTGGAGTTCCACATCCATCCACGGTAAGTCTAGGAGGATCAGTAGGATCGTAAGATGATCCTCCATTGATAACCTCCACTGCTCGAACACCAAACAATTCGTCAAAAATTGGTTTGATCTCTGCACCAGAACCAGGAACTGTTCTTGCCATTTAATCTTAACTTACTACGTTGATTGTTCCTTGCATTGAAGCATGGATTGTACATTGATAATAAAGTGTAGTTGGAGAATCCAAAGGAACTGTCCAATACAAGATAGAAGATCCACTACCACTTTGACCAGCAGTATATGGAGTTCCAGTCAAACCTTGTGTGCTTTGAATTCTAAAGGGGTGTGCACCACCAACAGAGTTATCAAAAGCATATGTAAACCCTCTATAAACATAAAGAGTTGGATCATTGACTGTTCCTGAGAAACCAGGACCAGAGAAAGTATAATCAGAAGATCCATTAGCACCTACTTCCCACCAAGTCATTGGACTTCTGCTTATTGACCAACTAGAACCATTCCAATAAAGTGAATCACCTTGAACAACGCCTGCTACGTTTGTATCAGTCAAAGCAGCCAATGTTGTAGAAAGAGATCCTGAGAAGTTAACTGTAAGAGTATCACCCGAAACTGCAGTGGTTATGTTACTTCCACCAGCGATTGTCAATGTATCTGCTGTAGCATTAGCAGTTGTTGATCCACTATCACCAGCTACAGTTGCAAATAAGTTTTGTGTTGCTCCTCCACCTGCACCCTCATCATCAGCTGGTGCCCAGTTACTTCCATTCCACTTCAATATTTGGTTTGTTGTAGGTGCAGCAGTAGTTGTATCTACATCAGCTAACTTATCAATACTTGAATATTGAGTTATTATCTGTGCTCTTGTATCACCAACACCACCAGCTGTTATGTTGATGTTAACATATGGATTATCATCACCATCAACAGTAAAAAAGTATCCAGTGTAAGTTGCAGCAGCTGGTGCATTTCCTAACGCTGAATATTCATTTTTATATTGAATTGATGTAGGAAAGTCTATAGTTCCTGTTGCACCATCAAATGTTGATGTAACACTACCAGCTGTCAGGAGAACATCTCCAGTTCCGTTTGGTGCTACAGTAATATTTCCATTTGAAGATGAAATAATTGAGTTACCAGAAACATCTAAGGCAGATGTTAAGGTAGTATAATCTGAAGGTAAAAATGTAGATCCATTGTACCTTAAGATCTGTCCCGTTGCAGGGTTAGTGGTATCAACGGATAATGTTGATCCATTCCCCAAAGCGGTATATATTTCGTTAAAATTATCGTTAATCTTATCACCGCCAACTCTAAGAGTATCACCTGTATTATCATTAGCTGCGGATCCAAGACCTAGAGTTTGTTTAGCCATTGGTAAAAGATTTTTAGTTATTTATGGGGTTTCGGGGTCTACTAACTCTTCACCGTATTGTGAAAGGTCAGGAGCTGTCCAATCATCAGGAACTGATGTTGCAACACCGACAGATGGATTTTGATATCCACTTCCTGTTGCACTTATTTCAACTGCAGCAACACCGACTAATGCCTTAATGTTGCCTTCAAATCCACTGATAGAGTCGATTCTAACAGTAGGTCTAGAAGTATATCCAGAACCACCAGATGTGATCTGAACTTTATCAATTTGACCAGTAGTTAATACTGCGGTTCCTTGTCCTTTGTTTCCAAATACAGAACCAAGATAATCAAATGTAATTAGAGAGTTAGAAGATTCAATAACAGCAACTTCTCTATCTAATGTTTCACCTTGTATATCAATAAAGTCACCAGGTTCAACTGGAGGAACAACTTCAGCAGCATCAACGTCTGCTTCAGATCCAACGTAGGAGAACGCAACAAATGTAGATCCAAATCTAGGTATCTCAGAGAAGATAATTCTAGAACCAACAATTTCAAAACCAACGCCTGGTTCCTGTAGAACACCATTGAGTGATACAATGATATTGTTCTCAGGTCTAATTGTTGTGGACTGAACACCATCAGTAAGAGTCAATGAGTAGAATACATCATCACGTTTCAAGTTAAATGATTGACGTAATGAATCAAACTCGAATGATATGTCATCTAACTGTCTTAACTTACCAATATAGAATCCTGAGAAACCTGCTCCAAGATCAGGTGCTTCTGTAAATGCTATTTCATCAGAGAATGCTGTAAACGCAAATGTAGCACCAGGAGGTTGTAGCACACCATTAATAAAGATGAGCATGTGACCTGCAGGATCTGGGAAGTACGGAGTTCCGTTTGCAGTTGTAAGTTTAAAGTTAGTTTGAGTTCCATCAAAACCTCTGAAGGAACGTTTAACTCTTGCTTTAAGATTGACTAAAGTATTAATAGATCCCTTATAATTATCAGGACCGATAATACCATCTCTACTACTAAATGTTCCTTTAATTTCAGCAAGATAAAGTCTCTTATTGATACCTACAGTTTCAATATCTTGAATGATACCACTTGCAGCACCAGCAACTTGAACAACAGTTGAAACTTGTGCATAACCGATAGGATTGAATGGATCATTAGCAGCACCATAAGCACCAACAAATTGACCGATTGTGAAATCAGCACCTACAACTTGCTTATAGTAGATGTAATTATTATCAAGATCAACTTCAGTAATGTAACCATAAACATTAGCGTTCTGGAAATTAGAATCAACTCTATGAATCTTATCTCCAACTTGGAATGTGTTAACACCACCTTGAATTGAAATACCAATTCTAGTATGACCAGCAGAGTTAATTCTATCACCAACTGAAACATCTAGTCCATCATACTTAACAACTTCTGTGAATATTTCAGAAGCACTTGGGAATAGAGTAGCAGTAGTTTCAAAGGTTCCAGTGAATGTCTCAGTATCAATAGTTAATCTACCACCAGTATTTCTAAGAACAGCACCTGACTGAACTAAGAATCCTGTAGGAGATGCTGTGACACCTGATGTATAACCCTTGAATATAATATCATTAGTAAATGTTCCTTGAAGTTTATTAATTTGAATTCTATTTTCAATAGCACTGATTTGTGCAGAAGTACTGTTAGCAGCACCAACCATTATATCTGTAATACCCCAAACTCCACCAGTTACTTGAACATCAAGATACTTATAGTTTGCATCCTGATGGAATCCGTAAACAACACCAGTAATTGAAGTATCACCTTGTTTTGCTAATGTCTCACCCATTGTGAAAGGACCATTAGTGATGTCACCATCAATTCTCATTCTCTTAAATATCTGAACAATCTTACCTTCATTTAAGGTTAATTTTTCTACTTCAGCATAATTATCACTTTGAGTTCCATAGAAGTAATCTGTATTATTCAATCCACCAGAAATACCTGTTGGAATAGTTCTAGTTCCATATGTCGGAGTAGGAACTGTAATACCATTAAGTGTTGAAAGATTTGTATAGTAAGAATCTTGTAAGAACTGATTACGGATAATATCAAAATTATTTCTAATAACTCTCTTAACAGAACTTAAATTATAAGTTGCTGCTGCAGTAGCATCATAATATGCAAAGAAACCTGCATTTGTAGAAGGAGATGTAAGAGTTCCAGAAAGAGCACTAAACATAAACTCTTCAAGTCTATCTAATGTGAAGTTCTTAATATTAAACTCATTATCGGAGTAGAATAGTTCTCCAGATTGAGCAGTGTAAGGATCTAATGCACCTTTATTAAGTTTGTAACCCCATGCATATAATCCACTAGAAGCATCACCTGTGTATGATGAAGAACCATCAATAAATATTTGATTCCTAATCTCTGAGAAACCGAAGGAGAATGTAATTGTAATAAATGCTCTGAACCAACCATCACCATAAGGAATTACACCAGAAGCATCTACAGTAATACCACCTTGAGGTTGGAATATAGATCCACCTGCACCTGTAAGAAGATTAATATCAAAGAATGCTTGCTGTTTATTAGATGTTCCTTCATCCAATGAAATCATAACTCTTGCATTATCACCATAAGTTCCATTCTGTTTTAAGAATACAGAGAATGTAAATTGCTGATCTTCAGCAGTACCTACGTTACCAGTATCAAATGTTTCTGATCCAGAGTCAAATTTAACTGTTCCACTATCAAAGGTTTCAAATGCACTGATTAAATAGTTCTTATAAACAAAGTGTTGACCTGCAACTGCTGTAGGAACTAGAGCATCAGCAGTTAAAGTTCCATCAGGACCATTTGCTTGATCTACAGTTGTTGTTACTAAGTTGTTAACCCAACCTGCTGCAGCAAAGTTTTCTGGATATGGGAATAAGTTAGCAGTAGAAACTTGTCCTTGAACATTTGAAGTAATCTGTCTAGCACTATCAATTACCTCAATGTTAGTTACATTATTATACCAGTCAAATACAGTTCCTACACCACCAGAAGCAACTGTTCCAGAACCTGCGTTAGTACCAGCTATTGTATCGCCAGCAAGGAATGCACTGCCATTAAATGAACCAACATAAAGTTTAGAGAACTCTACATCCCATTCGAGAATTGTTGCTCTTCCACCACCACTTGAAACAGCAGTTTCACCAACAACATAACTTCCTGTCACACTTGTTAAAGTAATTTCATAAGCACTTTGCTTATCGGTCACATCAGTTGTAACAAAATCATGAATAACATTATTAATCATTTCATCAACAAAAGTATTATATTGCCATGAACCAGTTCCAAACTGAGTAGTAACAATATTAGTTAACTCATTCTTATAGTAATTTAAGTTGTAAAGAATATTTTTACTTGCATTTCTAGCAACTAATTTGCCAGGTGAGAATATGTTTATAGCAATATCAAATAACTCACGCATTCTCCAAATAACTTGATTAATATTAGTTGGAGTAATTGAATCTCTAAATGCTTCTTGATCGGTATAGGCAGCAGCGTATTGTGAACCTGTTACAGAATTACCTTTTGTATAAAGTAAATTACCTATTGCTTTTTCAGCAAGTAGTTTCACTCTTTCAAGAGAATATATCCAAGAAGTTAATTCTTCGTTAACTGTTAATACTACGTTGTTTGTATCTAAGAAAGTCTGTGCTGCTAGGATAGTAGAATTGCTACCACCAGTTTGTAAATCAGATATTACACCAATCATAATATCTTCAAGACTCTGACGACGTGCTGCTAAATTATTTCCATAACTAAATGCTTGGAATGGAGTTCCATTTAGATCATATGTAAAGAATGCTTGAGTTAAAGAAGTTGCTTCCTCTCTGATGTATTCACGGTTGAAGTAGAATCTATCTCCACCAGTGTTAAAGTCCAATCCAGTAGGAGCAATTATATCATTGATAGTTGTAACTAAAGTATCAATCGCTGCCTTAACATTTGCACATTGACCTACAGTGCTAATTCCATTTGTAGTTGCACTTACAAATGTATGGGCGTATTGATCTGATGCAGAAGATACGCCAACGTTAAATGTAATAGTTGTTGATGTAGTTGCAAGAATTGGTAAGTTAGCACCCGATGCAGGATCAGTTGATCTTGGGTATGAATGGTTTGAACCATTACCATCTTGTGTGCAAGTAAATGTTAGAGAGTTATCTGCGATATTAATTAATACACCAACATTAAGTGTATGAGATCCAATAGTTGCTACAATAAGACCAGTTGCAGGATCATATGTTGCTCCTGTTGCTGTAAACTGTTGAACAGCATCATCTGTAATACCCCAATCTCCGACAATTAAATTATCTGTATTATCTGCAGTTAGATCACCTGTAATTGCTTGTTTTGCATAGAAAGCTAAACGTTCGTGTGCATAAACAGATTGCCAAACTTGTAATCTAATATGTAATAATTCACCTTTATTGTCAACGTAGAACTTAGCAGCAGTAGTTGTTTCTAAATTTCCACCTTGTTCAACATCAGTTGCAAGACCATCTAATATAAGACCTAAGTCAGTCTTACAACGTAGAGTTCCATCAGTACTACCACCACTCTGGTTTCTTGGCATATCCTGTGCTAATGCAGGATATCTTGTAAGCATATCATATGCTGCTTTATCTACAATCGCACCACGATTTAAACGTATAAGACTTGCAGCATCTCTATATCTTCCTCTTGCATCAGTATCAACTTGATTGGTATAAATCTCATCATCACCAGAACTATGATAATCAACAGCAAATGGAGTTTGAAGATAAGCATCAACAGTTGCACCAAGATATTCATATGCAGGTGAAACTTTAGTAACACTAGCAAGATGATCTACAGGAGTTGATGCAGATGCCTGAGTTATTGTATCTGTAAGGATATCAATTAAATTGCCAATAGTTGTAAATACATCTGCACAATCTGCAGTCGAGTAATCAAGTTCAGTGACTGCATTTGTTAGAGCAGAAACAAATGAATGTGTATACTGATCATTTACACCAGATGCACCTACGTTAACTGTGATAGATGTGTTTGCAACAACAGCAGTAACAGCTAAGACTGCATTTTCGGCAGGATCACCAACACGAGGATATGAATGTTGACTTTCATTACCATCCTTGGTGCATGTAAATGTCACACCACCAGTTGCGATCTTAACTCTACTTGAAGTTGTTAGAGAATGAGTTCCGATAGTTAGAACTAAATCACCAGTTGCAGCATTATATGTCGCACCTGTTGGAGTAAATGATGTTAGAGATGCAGTTGTAGAATCGGTGATTCTCGCATCAGTTGTTTGAGTTAATCCATGATCACCTTGAATTGTCCAAAGAGTATTTGTGATAATATACTGAAGCATATCATCAACTTTCTCATAAGCAAATAGTGTTTCTTTGACTGCAGGTTCAATCTGTGCAATTTGAACTGGATTAGTTGTTCTATCGACATAGTAAGATGCAGCATCCCAAATATGATTATTAGAACCATTACGAAGATCTTGAACGATTGCATTCAGTGTATCGCGAATATCATCTTCACAATTAAGAGGTGTGTCAGATATAACACTGTTAGCAACAGCAGATACAAATGTATGGACATAATTTCCTCCAGTAACAACTGCGTTTGCTGCAGCAGAAACAAATGTATGAGCATATTGATCTGCCTGTGCAGAAACTCCAACGTTGATAGTTACAGTTCCAGTTTGTTTAATTAAAGCACCAGCAGTTGCAGATACAAATGAGTGAGTAGAAGTATCACTAGATGTTCCAATATCGATTGTAAATGTATCACTATCAACTACAGTTACCTCAACCCATTCTCCTCTAATAGGATCAGTCTGTCTTGGATATGTGTGATTTGTAGCATTGCTGTCATAAGCACATGTAAATGTTAGGGAATTATCTGCAATTTGAATTCTATTACCAGTAGATAATCCATGAGCACTAGAAGTATTAACTGTTAGAACACCTGATGTAGGAACATATGATGCACTACTAATATCTTGTGTAGTTGTACCGACTGCAGTCACATCTAGAGCAGTGTTGTATGCAGGATCAGGAGATCCATCGCCTGCAGTTGCACGAGGATATGTTTTCTGTGCACTATTACCATCTTGTGTGCAAGTAAATGTGAATGAATCTGCAGTCAGTCTAATTTGTGTTCCAACATTGATTGTATGATTAGCAATCGTCATTACGAACGCACCAGTTGCAGGATCGTAAGTTGCATTAGTTGGTTGGAAATTAACTAAAGGTGAAGGTCCGACGTTAACAGTTATATTAGTTGTTGTAGAAGATATAATTGGGAGAGCAACTTGTTTAGATGCAGGATCAGTTGCACGAGGATATGTTTTATTAGAAGTATTGCCATCCATTTCACAAGTAAATGTTAATGCATTATCTAAAATCTTAATTCTATCTTTTTGGATAGTAATTGCATTTGTAATCGCAGAAGAGAATGTATGAGCATATTGTTGACCAGCTTGAGATGCACCAACATTTACTTCAAATGTATTTTGAGTAACATTAGAAACTGTCAACCACTTACCAGCTGCTGGATCTGTGGAACGAGGATATGCATGAATCGAACCATTACCATCTTGTGTGCAAGTGAATGAAATACCACCAACTTTTATATTAACTTTTTGTCCATTCTTAACGATGTGATCATAAGAAGTAATTACCATCGCACCAGTTGCAGCATTATATGTTGCAGTTACAGGAGTAATTTGACCACCATTAGTAAATGTATTATTAGCAACTGTTAATGATAATTCACCACTTGCAGCATTATATGTCGCACCAGTTGGTGTAAAACGAGTTCCAAGAATAACAAGTTCTGGATATCTCTGCTTCATTTGATATACAACTTCTTTCTTGATGAAGTCTGAGTTATTTGCAATTAGATTTGCAGCATCATAATATCTGTGAGATTTATTAGCAAAACCTGCAGGAGTTCCAGTTAATCTTGAGGTTTCAAGTAAAGCATCATTACTAAACTCTTCACCAAATGTAAACGATTCTCCACCAGACCAATCATCAGTATAAGTTGCTTGATCTACACCTTCAAAGTGGAATAGTAATTTTGTATCATTATCACCTTGGAATATACCGTTTCTAGGTGTAAATGGAGCAGTTGGATAACGATCAACTACAGATATTCTTACCTCGTCAATATGACCTGCAATTCCATTTGCATTAGCATAATCAGCACCAACTCTAAATGGTTTTGCTGCATAGTTACTACTATCAGTTCCAGTACCTGCAGCAACTCCACCAATGAATATTGTTGCTGTAGTTCCAGTCCTCTTGATTGCAATATGATACCATACATCATTATTCAATACTGTAGAACCTGATGTTACTAAGTCTGAATTATTAACATTATAACGAACTTGACCAGCTTGTAAGTATAAACGAGCAGCTACTTCATTAGCAGTAGATGCTCTCATATCAAATATAGTTTTAGTTCCTTCAAGGGAAGATTCTGAAGGTTTGATCCAACATTCAAGTGTATATGCACCAGTTCCAAATGCAAATTCAGCAGAACTAGGAACTGTTATATAATCTGATGTTGATGATGCAGCACCAACGTTAACTGTAATAGTTGTTCCAGTTACAGCTGTAATTGATAAGTTTGCACCAGATGCAGGATCAGTTGCACGAGGATATGCATGAGTCGTTGTGTTATTATCTGCTGTGCATGTAAATACGATTCCATTATCAGCAATCGTTATCGTATTACTTGTGGTCAATCCATGAGTTCCTATGGTAATTACCATGACTCCAGTATTAGGATTATATGTGGTTCCACTCTGAGCAGTGAAACTTCCTGATGCACCTCCACCAGCTGTAATAGCATCAGTAACACCACTTGAGAATGTGTGAGTTGTTTTTGCCTTACCTACTAAAAGAGATGATATACCAAACTTTTTAGTAGATCTATCAATCTGTGCAGAGTTAGTGAAAGTTGCTGTATGATAATCTTGACCAGTAGATTGAGATCTACCTATCTTACCAACATAAACAGTTTTTCTTGCTTGGTTATATCCAACAACTTCTGCTTTAGTATCAGTGGTTCTAATTACTTGACCTGCTTGGAAGAAACCTGCACCAACTGGATTTGTAAATGAAATTTTTCTTACAAATGAATCCTCTAATAAAAACTCACCAGAATTGTTTCCATATTCTAGTTTGTAATTACGAACATATTCACCATCTGTAAACGTTCCAGATTCATTATCATAAGGAATTATATTTGTGCTTACAATTTCATTAGCAGGGAATTTAGAATCAAATGCTGTAGAATTATCTGTAAAATCAACAATATTAATTTGTGATTCTGATATATTATCTAAAACAACGTTAGGATATGTTTGTGATGTAATTCTGTTGAATAATAGTCCAGAGAATGAAGATCCATCAGATATATTAACCTGTCCAATAAATTCGTTAGTTGTAGGATCTTGATATGCTGCAGTTGCAGTAACACGAGCAACTACACGAGACTGAGCACCTATAATTACTTCATTTAATTGAATATCATATAGACCTGGTGTAGACTGATAAGTACCAGCAGTCTTACTTAATGTAAGATTATTTGTAACGTTAATTTCTGTTCCATACACAGGAAGATCTTCAAGATGAGAGATCGCAGTAGTTCCTAACTGCCCTCTAGTAACAGTTATAGTATGGAAATTATTACTCTCGGTAACATTAGTGCAAGTAACAATTTCAGAACCGAATTGATAGTTTTTAGTAGCAACAAATGTACCTGTAGGAGGTGCTGCTTCAGCATTTTGACTACCAACAGCAATAATATCAATCGTTTGTGTAGAAGGACCAATACTATAACGAAGTTGTCCTAAAGGTGTTTCTTGTCCCTTATCAAGGTTGATTGCTTCAACTTTAGCATTATCATTTTGGAAGTTAGTAACATTCTCACCAAATACAAACAATCCTAAGTTAGTAATAGGTGTAATAGTTCCTAAATTAGCATTAAATCCAGTAGCACTTACGTTGACTAATTCACCTGCAACGAATGTTCCTTGAGTTACAAATCCTTCGATATTATTACCAACAACTAAAGTAACAGTCATTCTTGCTGCAGATTGAGATCCTACAACTTCATTACCAACATTAGGGAAGATACCACTAATATTTGTGAATGTGAATGTTGATTGAGGAATATTTTGAATCTGAATATTTACATATTTGACACTAGCAGGTGGTTGTGGTGGTTCTGCAAATACAATAGAATCACCTTGAAGTTCAAAAGATACATCTGGAGTTTGAACAACACCGTTGATAATAATCAATAATTGGTTAGCATTAGCAACAATATTATCACCAAGAATTGTTAGTGGGAATTGAGTTCTAATACCATCAAATAAAGTAGAAATATCATCCAATCTTTGAACAACAGAAGTTAGAATATTTTCAGAAGATGTTAATCGTTTTTGTCTGAATAGTACTTCTGTATTATTAAACTCAGAGTAAATTGGTTCAACAAGAGAGAAGTTTTGAATATTAGGAACTATTGCTTCTTGTGCTAATTCAACAGATTTAGTTAATTGGAAATCTGTTTCTTTATTAGGAACAAATCCATAATCAGACAGATTTAATTCACCAAATACTTTGAATGATGCAGGATGAACGTTCTTGATAAGAATCTCTTTCCACTCATCAATAGATACAGCAGATTTAATTGCATAAGAGAAGTCTTGATAATAGTAACTATCTTGAATTTTCTGAATGATCTCAGATGGTTTTCCAATATCATCAATAAATTGTCCAGTTGTTTGAGTAATAGAACCAATCTCAAGAACACCTTTAGCGATGTTTAGATCACTAATAATACCAGAAGATTTAGAAATAACACCAGTTAATTTTTGACCTTCAATAAAGTCTCCTGTGTAGTCAACAACTTTAAGAACTCTAGGTCCAACTTGCCATCCACTATTTGTAGAAACATAACCTTGTGCAGTGGCAGTTTCAAAAGTATCACCTTGATATACAAGTTCTCCTTCTAAGAATGTAGATGTAACAACGTTTGCAGTAGCACCACCACCAAATGATTCAGTTAATACCTGTTGACGACCAGTACCAGCATTCACGAAGGTAAGAGCGTCGCCTAATGCAGCGTTTGCTGCAGTGATTGCAAGTTTTAACTGATCATTCTCAAGAGAATTACCAGCACCTGCAATAGCATAATATGTGTTAGTAGAGTTCAAACGACCAGTAGCACCAGATGCTAATGGGAACTCAGTTCCTTCTCCAGTATCAACAACATTCAAATTAACAGCAGCACCATTTGGAATACCATGTGGGAAAGCAAACTGTAGTAATCCTAAGTCAACGTTAATAACATAGTTGAATGAAGATCTTAAATTAATTGTTGGAGTTGAAGAATATCCAGAACCAGGATCTTTAACAGCAATTTGATCTAAACGACCATTTTTAATTGTTGCTTCTGCAGTCGCACCAGAACCTCCACCACCAGTTATAACAACAGTTGGAGGTTGAGAGTATCCAGAACCAGGATCAGTTACAGTAATACTTTCTAGTATACTTGTAGAAGTTAACTGTGCGTTGATTGGGAATGTAATCTCAGGACGTAAAGTATAGTCATGTGGATAATCATAACCAAAGTTATTATTCTTAAGTTTCTTAATCTTACCAACTTTATCACCCTTAGTGAAGATTGATGCTCCAGATCCAAATGGAGGTATAACAACAACCAATTCAGCACCAGATCCAGTTAGTCCAGATCCAAGAATACCAGATATTGATTCAATATCAATACTTGCAGTAGTATATCCTTTACCTGGTGATGTAACTAAAACTGATTGAATTTGACCAGGAATCGATACACCTTCAGAATCAGTTCCATCTGCAACTGTAATTTGAACAAATCCACCTTCACCATCACCTGCAATAGGAACACTATTATAAGTTCCTACAGCGTATTCTGTACCTGGTGCATTGATTTGAATTCTTTCAATTTGTCTTGTAGATTGAATACCAGTTACAACAGGTAATCTAGTATAGAAACCGCCAGGATTGACAATACGAACTCCACCAATAGATCCAACTGCTCTTACAGAACTTGTTGTATATGATGCTTGTGCTACTGTAGCAGAACCTTCTGGTTCATTTTCTAATGGGAATCTTATAACATCTGCACCACGAGTAATTGTTGCACCACTAATTCCTTGAATAGTAAATGTTCCAAGATAAGGAGAATCAGTTACATCTAAGTAACTACCAGTAGTAATTGGTGAAGTATCACCAGTTCTTGAAGGATCAAAGTAATATGAAATATTAGTAACTACATTTCTATCTACTTTTAGTTTTACTGTAGGTGTAGGAACACCTTGACCAGTTATACCAGGAGTTCCAACTCTTTCGATAGAGTTGAATGAATATTCCAGTTTGTTGAGATTATCTTTAGAGAATGATAAGTTTCCACCTGCAAGTGAAGAATGACTGACATCAAAAAGATATTGATGACCATAATACATTTTTAAAACAGGAGACTTAACAAATACACTTACAGAACCTGCACTTGTAGCTGGTGAAGTTAATGCTGCAGATGGTAATTTATATGTAAATTCTAACGGACTTACTATTGTGTTTACAGCAAATGCACCATCATATTCATCGTATGTAACACCACCAGATTCTTGAGATGGATTACCATCAACAAATATCATTTCTCCTACAGAAAGGTAATGACGAGTTCCTGTAATTACATAAACTAAATCGCTATTTGCAACTGCAGTTGCTTGTAATGTCTTAGATAGATTTGCTACAAGAGTAATCTTTAAAACACCAGTTAGGTTAGTAATTTGTGTAGTTGTATATGCTGTGTTAAAACTTATATCTCCAGAGTTGATATTAATAACAGATCCAACAATATATGAAGATGATCCAGATACTTCGTCAATTCTAACAGAGTAATCATCATCAGAATATGGTTTGAACTTAGCAAGTTCGTCTAAGTTATTAGAACCACCCTCAGGATGATTATAACTGTTTAGATCTATATCAAATGTACCAGGTGTTGTATTATTAATTTGTGGGAAACTAAATCCTTTAATTTCATTAACATCGGCTGGTATAGGTCCGACAATACCATATGTGCTTTGCTCACTAAACTGTGCTGTAGAAAGAAGACCAAGGTTTAAATCATTTGACCAAGCATTATTGTTTACAGCAAGATATACTTTATTATTAACAGTATCAGTAGAAATAATGTAACCACTATTAACGAAACTAGAACCATTATTCAATACAAGTTTACTACCAACAGTAAATGTAAATGATTGGTTAATAGTTAATTCTTGAACATTATCAATCTTAATAGTTGGTGAAACTTTGAAATAATATTTGTCTTTTACTGTTGCAGTAGCAATAAGTTTTTGAGAACCTGGTGAAGGAATAGTTGCGGTTCTTGATCCCCAAACATCTTGTTTATATGTTAATGGTTCAGTATCTTGTCCTAATGCTATTGTTGCATCATCAAAGTCTAAGTTTTGGAAACCTGCTTCAGCAAATACCATACCTGCAGTGGTCATTGTAAGTGCAGATCCTGTTACAGGAGTTACTGCAGTTCTTGCAAATCCAACAGATGTATTTGTTTGTGCTGCTGTAGTTCCAAGTCTTGTTGCTGCAGCATCCTTATCAACTTTAAGACCAAAACCATTATGAACAACATAATCATATTTGTTTTGATTAGTTGTAAACCATGCAGTATCAGTCCAACTGTATGCAAGGGCAAATGCACCAGTTGTAGGATATGCAGTTACATCAGAAGGAACAGTTGGGGTAACTGCTCTATTTCTCAATCTTACGTTATCAACAAAGAATGTTCCTTGCTCATTTGAACGGAAGTTGCCAGCAACACCACTTCTACCAGGAATCTGACCAATATAAAGATCTTTACTACCTAACGATGTGCTAGTAACACTTCCTGTAAATACTTGTAAACCATTGACATAACCAGTATATTGATTACCTTCTTTCTTTAATCCTATAAACTGCCATGTATTATCAGCAAACATATTAGTCAATGTAGACTGTAATGCAGAACCTGCAGAGTTAAGGGCAGTTGAACTATTTGTAACAACTAATTCCAATCTTCCACTACTTACATCATAATACAACCAGAGACCACCAGTTGCTACAGAAGCATCACCAATAGCAAGTAAGGTGTGTTGGGTTTGAGATAAAGATGTTGCTGTAGAATCTTTATAAACCATCATCTCAAATGTCCAATCACCTGTTAACTTAGTACCAAGTTGAGCAGAAGTAATTTGAAGATTTGCTTGAGTCCAAGAAGTTTGACCAGTTTGATACCCATATATTTTAGCAACATTATCAGCGTATGTGATAGAATTACTTGTTGAAGTAGATGTTAAGGTATAATGTCCAGTAGTATCAACATTTGAACCTGCAGTGAATGGGAATATAAATTCATTTCTATTCCAAGATGTTTGACCAAAGGCATAAACGTCACCAGAGTTATCTGAAGTAAGAGATTGAACTGTAATACCTTCAATATTGTTTACATTAAATTCGTTAGTTGTCTGATTCTTAATTTTACCATCATAACCAAGTTTAACTGTATCAACAGTTTTTAGTAAGTTAGATGTAGCAGATTTAGTAAATGCGAGGTTTAAATCACCAAAAATATCAATAGAAGATCTTGGTGCAAGATTAATAGATCCACCAGTTACCAAATAACGATAATTCCAAAGTAATGTTCCACTTGTATTGACTTTAGCAACCCAGAAACTATCTTGTGTAGTATCATCAGATTTTAATTGACATGTAGCAGAAATATATGCTTCATTAAAATCATCAACAACCATTGAGCTGTTAATCATTGAATATAAAGCGTTTGTGTAAATATTAACCCAATCAATAGTAATTGATGCAGTTCCTAAAGTTGCTTTACCAAATGCAACGTTTGTATCTGCTTCAGAAACTGTAGATGAAATTTCTAATGTAAAGTATATGTCATCATTAATTTTTGCAAGAGATGTAAGTTTTTCTGAGTTTGCTGATGAAGCAATTTTTCTCTTAGTAACAAAACTTCCAGTAGTATCAACAACACCAATGAATGCATCATAAGGATTAGTAGAGTTTGTATTTGTATATCCCCCAATAACAACTCTAGTGGAAGAATACTTCATTACTGAAGTAATTTTATCAGATCTAGTAGAACCAGAAATACCTGCATATGCTTTCTGATATGTAATTGCTGCACTTAGACCATTTGCTGCTTGAGTATACTTAAGTAAGTAAACATCAGGATTATAGGCATCTAAAATTGATGCATTTGGTTTAATTTCACCAACAACCCAAATATCGTTTCCATCAACTGCTAATTTTATATTTTCAGTGTAATTTGTTCCAGTATTACTCTCTACAGTTTTTTCCCATTCTTTAAGACCTGTTGCTGATAATTTTGCAATAAATCCAATGTCATTACCAGAAGCATCTTTAGTTTTACCGCAAATAAAGGTTTCTTTATCGTCATTAACAAAAACATCGTTAATTACGACATTATTTTGATTTTCTACTAGAGAAACAAAATAATCTGCCTTTTTAAAGATTTGTGGATGTGAAATGATAACTCTAGGATTTACAGTGTACCCAGAACCAGAATTGACGATATTTACAGAACTAATTGAACCAACACTTGTTACAACTGCTTCAAGTGAACCAGAAGAACCATCTCCATCAATAGTAATTACTGGAGGAATGTCAGTATTGTATCCAGAACCATTTTGAGTAATTACAATCTCTTCAATACCTTTAATTTGTCTAACTACGAACGTTTTGTTCGTGCTACTCATAAGAGGTGAATATGCAACAGTAACCTGATCACCAACTTGTAAATTATGAGGACTATCAGTTTTTAAAACACCAATATTGTTACCACTCACATTTTCAAAACCATATGTTGAAACTGTTTCACCAACAATCTGCGAAACACGGGCAGAAACACCAGTTCCATCAGTATCAGTGTTGTCAAAGACTAAACGGTCATTTACCTGATAAGATATACCTGGATTCTCAATAGTAAATCCAGTTACAGACGCATCTTCAAATTTAGTGATAGTTTCAACTTCAATATCAACTTTTGAGTCAAATTTAACTTTAGGGAAGTAATCAAAAAGTTGTAAAGGTGATTCTTCAAAGATTTGATCTGGATCGTCAATCTCTACTTGATCAATCACACCACTTCTATCTTCGTCTTCTATCTCAAATAGGAGTATATCACCATCTTCGGTAGTTAGAGCGTTTGTAGAGGCATTTGGTGCCCTCTCAACGTCAATATCAACGTTCTCATAAGGATCACGATATCTAACAACACCAGTAGGAATATTTTGTTGTGTTGCACCATCATTTAAGTTCCAAGTGTCAACAACAGAGTTGTAACTAGGACCTAAAACATATGGGAATACTGCATTACCTTGTTCTGTATTATCAATAGTAACAAAGTAACAATATCTACCTGTTGGGAAGTCAGGTGTCTTACAGAAGCGACCATTGTATTGATCAAGGTCTCCTAAGTTAAAGACGTACTCATAATCTTCAACAAATTTACCTGCTGCCTCATCAGTTAACAGAGGACCTGCAGTTCTAACAGGATATGGGTTAGTAATCGCATCAAATACTAAATTAGTCTTTAATTTATATGAAGTTCCCAATCTTTTGATCTGTGAACCTTGATCAGTAGGATCTGTGTAACCATAAGGACCGTAAATTGGGTTTCCATCAAATGCCCAACCAATAATAGGTGAGTGTGTTAAAGAATCATCTTGTTCTAGTGTTTGACCAACAGTATTACCAGTTTGACTGACAAATAAGTTATCTCCAAGAATAAATCTTAGTTTTTGTGGGTTTGAAAGGTGTGCATACTCTCCACCATACTGACTATTAAATCCTGTCTCAACAATACCTTTTGCAGAGTCAATAGTTGCAGTTTCTTGTAAGTTATATGTCCATTCAAATACGTTTGCTGTAAATAATGCATCTTGACCAACAGATGTAAGATTAATTACTGTAGTTCCTTGAACATATCCGATACCTCTGTTAACAATCTCAATTCCTGTAACTCTACCTGCGTTTTCTCCATCTGTATCAATAGTTGCTCTAGCAACAGCACCAAAACCATCTCCTTGAATACCAATAGTAGGAGCAGTAGTATATCCAGTACCTGCAGATATGATCGCAATAGAAATGATACGTCCATTCTGAACGATTGCTTGAGCCACCGCACCAGAACCAGAACTTAGAGTAACAGAAGGTGTAGTTATATACGATGCACCACCAGTATCAACAGATACGGACTGAATAGGACCACGAACCTGTGCAGTCGCGGTAGCACCCGTTCCTCCACCACCAACAATAGTAATAGCGGGTTGAGAAGTATATCCTGTTCCTCCAGAGTTGATTAGTATTCTTGATACAACACCTTTTGTTATAATAGCAGTCGCAGCAGCACCAGAACCGCCTCCACCAACTATAGAAACAAGCGGAGATGATGTAAATCCAGATCCACCAGCAGTTACGGTAACTTCACTAATAGAACCATTAACAACAACAGATGCAGTCGCACCAGTACCTCCACCACCAGTAATACTAATTACGGGAGGAGATGCAGCATCATATTCTTTACCTGCATTGGTAATAGCAACTGATGTTATAGCACCAAATGTTTTCTTAGTTGTAGACTTATAAGACCAAACTGAGACACCATTAATCCAAGTTCCTACAGGACCTGCGTTAATTGTGTTCTTTGTTGATATAGTTGTAGCTGTGCGTGGGAACCTATTTAACTTACGTTGGTTGCCTGGTAATAGTGCGGAACCAGGAAATGGTCCTATGTTGTAGTTAGGAATACCAGTTGACGCGACATAAACGTAATTATCATTGAAGAATGAGTTTTGAACGTTAGTAGTATACGGAGCAATGATATTATTAATTGCAGTTGTATCCGATTTACCTTTGTTAAGGTCAACAGATACAAGAATATTACCTTGCGGAACAACTGACGCAGGTTGTGGTAATGAATATTGGAATACAGTTGTACTATCTCTAGATGTTACCGCAAAAGTTCCGTTATAGATTATTGGGTTCGCACCGTAGATAGTAACCTGATCACCAACTAAAAGACCGTGTGGGTTAGAGCAAGTTACTGTAGCGGATTGATTGTTAACACCACCAAAGGTAATTGATGTAACTTCGATTAATTTTTTGACATTATATAACCAAGTATTCAATTCTGGACTTGTTGATGATCCACCTAACTTAGAGATTGTTAATTTATCGCCAGGTAAGTAGTAAGAACCTGTATCAGTAAGAGTTGTTTGTTGTGCATCAACAATACCAACAACGTTCATCACAACTTCCTGTGCAGTCCCCTTATTAATGAATACAGTAAAGTTTGAAGATACTTCCGTAGCAGAATCCCAGTCTTCTACGATACCGTTTACGGAACGAGTACACTCAATAAACTGGTTTAGTGATTTTTCCTTATATCTTACAACTTCCGTCCCACCAATTAGAAACTCTCCGTTTCTTTCTGGCCAACCGATTGTAGAGTCAACAGTAATAATACTATCTTCAGTTCCGAGTGGTTCTCCGAGTTTTGTTTTATATGGAACAGTAAAACTACCTTGAATAGTTTCTTCTGAAAGAACTAATTCATAAATATCCGTTTCTGATGTTCTAATTGCAATATAGTTCTCTACAAGTGCACTCGCTGCTAAAATATTTGGATCCGCAATATCTGCTTCTTGTTGTAATAGACCATCTTGAATATCAACGGGATTACCTCTTACTAATGTCGCACGGAGAATCGTATCAATAGACCATGTTGCAGCAGATGGTTTGATAATTTGGTCTTTAGGGTAAGAAATACTAATTTGCTCACCATAAAGTAACTTAAACAAGTAAGCAATACTAAAACTGGTTCCTTTACTTGAGTAAAAGTCCTTAATAGTTTTAATAGCGGTGCGAACGTTGATTTTCTTGTAATCAAGTTCTGGAACGTTAGGTAAGAACTGTTCAGTATACTTGTCTAGCAGTCTCTTTACAAATAAAGCATCAAGACACTTAATCTCAGTATTTACAGTCGCTGCAGCAGCAGAGGTGTTATTAGAGAATACTGCATTACCATCTTCACTATATTCAGTAATACCACTTGCAGCTCTAGCACATCCTGTAAACTGTGCTTTCTGATAGTTCGCACCTGTTAAGTTTACAGTGAATCCAGTAACTTCATTCAAACCAGTTTCCGCAGATGCTTTCGCTGTTGGAGGATCTTGAATAACAATCGTTGGAGGATTCGCGGAAGAATAGTTAGATCCAAAGGTTGTTACGTTAATATCTGTAATTCTTCCGTTAAAGATTGATGCAGTTGCGGTAGCACCAGTTCCACCTGCGTAATTTCCTTGTGCATCAGTTCTATTATCTACAATGAATACGGAAGGAACGTCTTCATATCCACTACCACCGTCTAATAAGTCAATATTTGTTACTCTACCGCTACCATCAACAGTAACGTCAAGCACTTGAGCACCAACAGGATCAATAATAGCAACTCTAGGAACAGAAGTGTATCCTTGACCTGCATTTACAATATTAAGTGCAGTAACTTGACCATTTGAGATAGTTGTAGTTATCGCTGCTTTAATAGGGTTAGTTCCAGTTGGTTCATCAACATAGACTGATGGTGCAGTCGCATATCCTTGTCCACCATCAGTAACTGAGATAGTTCCACTTAAAGAACCATTTAATATCTGTACTGTGCCGATTGTAGCACCACCTGGTTGTCTAAAACTTATTCTAGGAGTAAAAGTATACCCACTACCAGAACTAAGCACCTCTAGACCGCTTACAGACCCGTTTGTGACCGTTGCACGAAGGGTTGCTTGTTTTGCTCCTGACTTGGTAGGTGCTTGAATTACAACAGTAGGAGGGTTGGTATCACTATAACCTAATCCACCCTCTAAAAGTTGAACATTCTTGATTCCATTTACAAGTGAAGTTGCAGATCCACCACTACCAATACCTGATGGAGAGTTGATAGAAATTTGAGGAGGATATTCATATCTGTAACCTGATCCGTTCTCACTAACAGTAATACCACTTAATTGACCTGAGTCATTTATTCTTGCATATCCTTTTGCACCTGCACCGAAAGAAGGAACTGGTGCTTCAATAGAGTACAGAGATAATATCCTACCATTGATAGGAGCAACTGTAAATATGAAGGTATTGCCATCAATAAAGAAATCTACCTTTGGAACTAAAACTTTATTATCATAAATTGCTATAACATACTCATCAACGATTGGTTCATATGGTGCACTTGTTCTAGTTAATGCAAATTCTGTTTTTCCGTCTCCAAAAGCACCAGAAATGTTGTCAAGTAAAACTATAGAGTTCTCAACGAAACCATTAAGGTAAGTAACGTAAGTATTAACACTGTCATCAGAAGGAGTTCTTGTTCTTGGTGCAGTTGTAAATTGTATATTAGTTCCGTCAACAGTATAATCTACGTTTGGTATCAGAACCTCTCCATATACAGACACTTGAAGGTGTTGTGCTGAAGGAGGACCTATTGGATTGTCTTGAGATGTTAATTGAAATATTGTGGTCGTTCCGTCGAAGGAGTCTATCAAATTTTTCAATCCAATAAACTTAAGTTTTACTTCTTCATAAGAAACACCAGGACTAAGTGAGATATTAGGTGAGTCAGTTGTAGATTCGTAGTATATTACTTCATCGCCAATTAATATTGATCCATTATTGTCTAAAAAGGAATCTACACTCTCAACAACGATTCTATCTGATGATGCAGTGATTGATTCTACTAAAGTTGTCTTACCATCTAATATTCCAATGTCTAATTTATCAATATCAAGGTATTGGAGGAAATTATTAAGGATATTTTGTCCCAATCCAGTTTTTTCCTGAGATTTGTAGTAATACTCAAGAAATTTTGTGAAAAGAGGGTATTCCCCTTTTATAAAATCGGGTGATTGGGATCCAATCGCCTGCGATACCTTGTTAATCTTGCTAGATGTCATCTAATTAAAAACAAGTAGATGTGTTTAATGAACCAGAGTTAGATATGTCCGAAACCGTGACTAAAGTTGGAGTTTGGTCAAATGTAGTTGGTGTCAAACTATTTAGAGGGATTGATGGAGGAGGAGTTGTTCCTACTGCAGCAACTGTAACTTCGGGAAGAACAATATTTAAAATTGTACCAGGTGTAGAAGCACTTATACCACCTGAGTTTGCTGGAATGAACTGAACTGGTAATTGTAGTCCTGTTGGAAGTGCACCAGGATCCGAAACGCTTCCAGCACCTGTTGTGGAGTCTGTAATAGTCACTCCAGAGGATGCTATATTAGTTCCTGTGCCGATTAAGTTAATAGGACCAAAGCAAATCTCACCAGTCGAGTAATTTACTGTGCCTGCTTGACTACTTGTGTAAACTTTTCGTGTTCCAGTGTTATAAAATGTCTTTAAATTACCATATCCATCATCTTCAAACTGTTGATTAACGCCTGGTCGGTCTGCAGTCCTAAAAGTTCCTGATAAAAGCACTGGTTCCTTCACTCCATCAGTGGTTAAACTGGTTTTTGAAGGTGCAGAGTTGTAAAGTGACCCTCCAGTTGCTATACAATAGGTATTTGTTTGTCCAGTAGTCGGTTTTATGTATTTTAAGATGGTTGTTTGAAGCGAAACGTCTGTTACGCACTTATCAGCAAGGATAATTGCCTTCTCAAACGCTTGTGCTCTGAAAATTGAGTTGAAATTATTGATTTGTGTCTGTGTTGCCCACTGTGTAATAGCAGTTTGGACGTTTGTTTTGATTGATGAGGTGTCAGAACCGCATCCTGTATCATATTGTACAAAAACTTTGGGGTAAATGTAGATATCATCGGGATCTATGACCACTGGATCGATAGATGCCATCGCATAGTTCCTTAAATCGTTCGCAATCGTCTTTTTAGTCTGGTCATTTAGTGATGAACCTGTTTTTGTCTTGACCGCAATGTAAACTTTTCCGTAAATAGGGGGTGTTAAGGAGTCTCCACCGTATGCAACAACGGAATCTGCGTTATCATAGACCTTTTTAGTCAAAATAGCGTAGTCTTGAGCAGTTACAGCACGATATTGAGAGGAATAGAAACGCGGAGCATTGTATTTGATGCTCTCAACAGTCTCCGCAAGTGCACCAAGTTGTGATTTCTCCTTCATTTCGATAGTTGCACTCACTGCAGTATAGGTTACAGCAGAACTATCAACCATTCTACCTATAAAACTGAACCCTTCTACGTCATTTGCTGCAGGACCCTTAGTTACAAGGTACTCCATCTCGATAACTTCACCATCTTTAAGTGCTCTACCTACTGAATCATCACCAAAAGTGAGTTCATAACGCTGATCTTCACCTTCTGATAGGAAAAATACCCTAGATGTGGGTGTTAAGGAGGTTACTGTGTCTACAGCAGTGTATAAATCGGAGGTTGTAGATGATTCATTTGCCTTTACACGCACTGATAGAGTCGAAATATCAACATTCTCACTAGGAATCTTGTAAACTTGGTTCTCAAACGTGTTAACAACGTAAGAAAACTTAAGCATTGTGCCTTCTCTGATGATAAAGTTATCAAAAACTGCCTTTCCAGTGATCGGATCGACCTCTGAAGTGGTATCACTTATGGAAACCCAGTTGTAAATGCCTCCAGTGAATGTGGTTCCCTTTCTGATAGTCGCATTACTAGGGTATGCACCACTTGATAACTGTGTTTGAAGAGTAATTTTCATACATGCTTTCGATGCAATGATCGAACGAGGCACATAATTAAGTAATTTTGCTATATTAACGATATTATCTCTCACTGTGGACGAAGGTAGGAACGCTTCGTTCATTGCCATATTACCATTAAATGCTGTATAATAGGTATTATAAGCAAGAGTGTCTATTAAGTACGATAATGCACTTCCTTCAAAGTCATAATCAGAGAATTCACTACGAGTTCTGAGGTATGATTTGATAGATGCTTTAATATCATTAAAGTCTAGTGCTGTTAAATTGTTTGGTTGCATTATACAGGTCTCTGTAATACGAAGGTTATTTGTTCAACCAGTGGAATACCGACAATACGATACTCTACTTCGACTTGAAATCCGTTCTTCTCGGAATCGACTTCTACATCGACTCTTACTAAGCTCACTCTATCTTCATTACCATTAATAGTATTTATTATCTCATCTTGGATTGTCTCAGCAGTAAAGTCATCTAGTGGTTCAAAGAGTAGGTTATACACTTCAGAACCCATTTCGGGTTGAAAATGCTTTTCACCTGGTCGAGTTAAGACAAGATTCTTGATTGCTTGTTTAATTGCCATCTCGTTCTTGACTACTGCTGTATCTTTTGTTACAGGATTCTTCGCAAACGAAATATTCACGTCCTTAAAAGAACGCGAGATATTAAACTCGTCAGGTCCAATCTTCTTTAAAACCATTTAACTCTCAGCGAGGTTCCTTACCAGTATCTCCTCTTGCATTCGCTTATCCTTTTCCCACTTTCTTATAGTAGATTTCGCATTATAATCTGTGACGAGTGCCACAGTTCCATGCTCTTTCCACATAATTTCAGATACGAAGTCAGGGTTAACCATAATAGAGATATTAGTTCCCTAGTATTTAGACACGTTTCTCCTATTTGTGGACGCTCGCGGCACGAATTTTTACTCTACATGGAATATTCCATCCATTTTAGAGATTTTCTCATATATTAAGTCTAAATTTTGTGAGTACGATAGATATTCTTCTCTTCCTTTCGGTTTATAATAGGTTTTATCAGGAGTAGGTATCTCTTCTATTCTCGTTTCTAATTCTTCTATTCTCTTACTTAATGCTTGCAAGCATTCATTAATAGCGTTGAATGCAGCAGCTATGTTTTCTTCTTGGGAAAATGCCTCACGGCTATTTAGCGTAGAATCTTCTTCAGTTGACATAAGATAAGTTTATTTAATATGTTGAGGACATTTGATAATAGCAATCGCTATAGCACCTGTCTTGAATCCAGTTGACTCTTCTACTACTGTTCTTACTTCTTGCACTCCATACTTTTCACTTGCATCGCTATATGCTAAGAGAAGTGACTTATAAGTATCATGTCCTTGATCTTTATATTCACAGAATCCTGTTCCAACAAAGTTTAGTAGTGTCAATAATGTAAGTTCAATCATCTTTTAGAGGTTTTAGGTTGATGGATTGACCATCATCACTTAGTTCAAATTGTAATTCCGTTTCTACATTCCACCCAAGTTCTTCACAAATCTCGTAAGGTATAGTGAGTATTAAATCACCATAATCATCTTCATCGAGTTTAGTGGTAAATCTATGGGACATAAGGTTATTACATACGGTTATTGGTGGGGTATTTTGAAGGATGGTTAGACTTCCAATCACTCCACAACGTATATAGCGTTTCCTTATTCCTAACTCTGTAGATAGACGCTGCATGATCTGCACATTCGTACATACGATTATCTAATCCACCTTCCAAACGGATTAACTGTTCAATACACCATACTCTAAGGTCTTGGCGATTATAAGAATCATCTGATTGTGGAGTAGTCATTTTTTTACTGGAAAAATTTTTTATATAAGAAGGAAACAAAAAGGCGAATAATATTTAACTCGCTCTTGGGAACCTTTGTAGGTTAGGGTAGTGGCTGCTTTTTAATTAACGGGGGGCTAAATAACTGCCTTTCCCGTTATGAGACTGTAATAAGACTGTGAGACTTTAAATAAGCATAAAAAAAGAGGGGTTTCCCTAGACCCCTCCATTATGACATATTTGTGTGAGTTTGTCAACTGGTCTTACGTCTCCATTCCCCAAAGACCGCCAGCAAGTTGTTAGTCGATCGCTAACTCCATACCGCTAACGAAATCTTCTTTAACGTTCTTATAAGATACGAACCACTCGTAATTTTTCTGAAATACTCGCATACCGTAAGAGAATTCATCAAGTAGAGCGTTTAATCTGCTTTTAGTGGTGTTAGACTGCCAACCGCCATCTTTAATAATGATTGAGTGATCTTTAACTGTAGCGATGTGATTCCCGTGTAGATAAACGTCCGCTTCATTATCCCAACCGTGCTTAACTGTAGTGTTAGAACTAGAGAAGTTTCTGCCTGTTCTGATTGCTCTGTTCATGTCTCTTTCAATTTTTCTCATTTGGGTTTCCCTCTGTTGTTATTCTAATTATAGCAACTAGGCACCCAGTTACAACTCCTCCTGTGACACTTGTTGTACTGGCACAACGTCCCAACTATATCCAATAGATTTGATATAATCGAATACACTAACGTCTTTATTTTTTCTTATTCTCCACTCGTCTCTATTCACTCTAAAATCATGTATAAAAGTCTGTAATTCATATATGCTTTTGAACTGTCCTATTAGTTCATGCTTTTCGTTATAGAGTGAATAGACCATTTCTTTGAAACCTCTCAAGGTTAATTTTACCATAATCTGAGAATTCTGTCAAGAATGTTCTGATATGCTGAAAGACTTGACAACCGATAAGATGCGTGCTAAGAGTGAATTAAATAGAACACTTATATACATTTATTTGTATATTTAATAAAATTCCGTATAGTACAAAATTACTCCTTAGTGTTCCATCTTTTATGCTTTCTGACGTTAACCCATATTACTATTGTGATCTCCTTCAGAATGCTCCAAATATATTGCAATTCCTGTGATCTTGTAACTGAGTCATCTTTTTTATTATCCATTTTTCCAACTTGCGTGAATGCTCCGCACTTCTTCAATATTAGTTATATGTTTTAATTGTTTCCACTCTGTTGGATAAATTAAAATCTTAACTTGTCTTAATCCGTTCATGCTCTCTTTATCCTCCTTTTCATTAACTACCATAACAACATATTGGTCACATACAAAACTAATATATCCCGATTCATTCGGTTTATAATGGTAGTAATGTTTAAGTTTAGGCATTAACTTAGGTTGGTTTTTTTGAGTCTGTTTTCAAAAATTGATTGAATATCCTGGAATTGTTGCTCTAATTCCTTTTGGATTATATGACTATGTTGCAATAGTTCCCTATTGTCGCTATTATAGAGAATTGAGTTAATTTCTTTTACTAACTCAATTCCCTTTTCCAATTTGGTTAATCTCTGGTCAATTTCCACTAATTCTGACCATTCGTAAAGAACATGATGCAATTTTTTAATCCCATTCGGGTGTTGGTTTTTTTGCTCTGTTTATATCTATCTTATCTTGCAAGTCATTAAATTGCTTTATCTCATGTTCGATTAATCTGCATATGCTAGAATTAATCTCAAGATAATGCTCTTTATGGTCACTTTCTGAATAATGAAAGTTTAAGCAAGTGCGGACGTATTCAAGTTGTTTTTTAGTTAATTCCATTATCTGCAAAGTTCCTCAAAACGTCTATTTGCTTCATTTGCAATTACTGGTAAATAACCAAGTTCAGAATTTTGGTCAAGTGCATCAAGTTGGTCTGAAGTCAAATTGTTTTCAATTCGATACTCCTCCCATACCTCATCATACAAATTTTCAAGAATTGTCTCGTTATGTATGCAACTCATAGTTTTTTTCCTCCGATTTCTTATATTATAATGGATAAATGGAATTTTTGCAAATCCATGTGTGACAGTAATTAAACTGTCACTTTCTCTTGCTCAATGTCCTTAATCATCTGGTAAAATATATCTCTGTCTTCGCTATTGTCAGAAGTCATGAGATCGATTGCATTCCTTACCATTCTTTTGATTAGGATTCTGTTCTGTGTTGTAAGTGTCTCATATGTGAAATTGTCGCATACGTCAACAACTTCTTTAACTGCTGTTGCTATTTGATATGCGTCTATCTCGTCATAACTGTATCCCTCGAAATTCTGTTGAACTACTGTTGGAACTGCATCAAATAAATTCATGATAGTTTCTCTGTTTGTTATACTCTAATTATAGTCCGCCCGATCCACATATGGGGAGTACATGTGCCACTAATTAAAGTGTCACATATACTATTGAAAAGTGGTCTGTTTGATGTTATCATAGATATTCGATTTCTCCATTTTCGACCGCTTCCATGTATTCACACATATCCGTATGTGCTTTATCTTTATTATCCTGATTCTCTTGCCAAGTCAAATCTCGATATATGTCAAATAGTTTCGATAGGTCAACTCCTTCCATATCTGTCCAGTTACTGACATAATCAAGTTGACTCTCATCATATCCACCAGTTACAAAACTAGGTGCGGATATAAAGTTAAATCCAATATCAATAAAGAAGTGCCTACCAAATTCTTCCGATTCAATAGTTCGCAATGGTAAAAACTTACCATGTTCCATTTCCAGGAAATCTTTGAATATGTAAGTTCTCATTTTAAAAGTCCTCCTTTTCGTAACCATTTTGACATAGCATAAAAGCATCTAGTCTCAAAATGTCCTTTTCTGTGAGAGTATCAAAATCAACTCCTCCTAACTTGTAAATTCCCCACTCTGAAATTTCAATAACAAATTCTTCCCAATTTGCACATAGGCAAGTAAGGTTATCGAGGTTATCATCAAATAAAATCCTCTGTTTGATTCTGTTAACTGGTTCTGTGTAAGTTGCTGTAGAATTCATTTTTCTTTGTTTGTTACTCTTATTATAAAGGATTGAATACCAGTTTCAACTGGTTATGTGACAGTAATTAAACTGTCACACTTCTATAGTATTTGCTCTCCCCATATCCAAATTTATCTGTTAGAATGTCCCTTACTCTTTCTCTGTCTAGTGAATCTCCGTCTCCCCATGTGCAATTTTGAAAATCATCATTATTGCATCTATCCAAATATACGATAGTAGCGTGACGTATGTCTTCTTTAGTTAATTCTACTCCATTTAAGTATAATGGATATAATGGGTCATTAGTTCCATAGAATGAATCAACATAGTCAACAAAATCTGAGATTTGTCTGTGAGCATTTACGATTTGAAGTGAATTCATTTTGTTTGTTTAATTACTCTTATTATAATCCCCACTAATATCAAATGGGGAAATCATGTGACAGTACTTAAACTGTCACATAATCGGTTGACTTTAATCGGTTAGTCCTGTTTTAATTAATAATTCAGAATAATCCGCTTCTGATAAAGAATCGATAATCTCATCTTTATAATCAATATCCAATTTTGGTAAAACTGGTTCAGATACATTTTTGAGTTTATCAAAACTAGGATAGAATACTTTATCCAGGATTTTCTCGGATAAAACTTCTTGCTCATCACTCATATAAACTCTGTAGTTTTTAAATGAGTCATAGAGAAGTTGGTATTCTTCTCTTGTAAATTCTTCAATGATTTTAGGCATAATTAAATTCCTCTTACTGAATTGGATAGGTTAGTTTGAGTTGCTTGACACACATTATCAACAAGATTATCGAAAGTTTGCATATCCCAACCTTTTTGCTCTGGAATATTCAACTCATATGCCATCATAACGAGGTCATATAGGAAGTCATACTGTCCGTTTGTGACTTCAATGTTTAATCCTTTTTTCATAATAGTGTTGTATGTATCGTTATTATTATAATAGGAAATAACGAGAGGAATTGCAACCTCTCGTGTGACAGTTTATTATCTGGCATATAGATAACCTCCTGCCCAATCTGTGAAGTTAGAATTGTGCATTAAATCCCTTTCTCTCATGATTCGCATATCAAATCTGACTCCCTTCGCTGGTGAATTCCATGATGCTGCTTTTAAAACTTGTCCAGTAAACTTATTAATAAAGCAATGGACTCCTCGACCATCATACTTTTTAGTTAAATCATTATAGTCATTCATGATAACTTTATGATACTTCTTACCTTCAGTAAAAGTGAATTTCTTACCTCTGAAAGTTCCATTTTCGATAGCATCAAGTTGCTCTTTAGCATAGTCAGATAAATCTGATCTCACTCCGTTATATCTGTCATAGTTACCTGATACCATTCTTTTATGGTAGTCAAGATAATTCTGCTCAAGTGCTAAACATAGGTCAACTGTCCAATCTTCAACTAACTCTTTTAATCTTTCTTTAGTTGTGAAATCAAGTGCTTTAACTGTCATGATGTTTGTTTGTTTATACTATTATTATAGTAAAGGATAATTTACAATGGGGAGTACGTGTGACACTTTAACAACTGGCACAATTCCACTTGATTTTATTTTCTCGATTTGCTATATCAAAACATATCTCGCACATACATTCAGCATGAGGAAATTCGTCTCTCCAGTTATAATCTTCCTCTATTGGACTATCCCAATAGTAATAAAGATCGGGTTGATAATCTTGAATGCAATGATCTGAATTTTTTGGGAAATCCATTTCTTGCCTATAGGTCTCATCAAAATTAGCACATACGTCACATTTAGCACCCATCTTAAAAGTCCTCTACTGCTAAATTGTTTACTGCATCATACACTTTATCTTCCATTGAGTCAAATGTATCTGTGTCAAATAAGTCACTCCTATATTTCATTGCTTTAGGGTGAGATAATAACCTAGTGAGTGATTGATGCTCCTCTAGTGTTAGTTTAATAATTGGCATTGAATTAAACTCCTAATTGATTAAGTAATACTCTATCATATAAGTTATCACATAATAGAGTTAGTGCTTTATCCTTAAATGGGTGTGAGGGATTATACTCTTGCCATTCTGGACTTTTGACTCCCTGAGATATGTCCGCAATTTCAACAATATCATAATTTGTATTGTATCTTCCTACGAGATCAAAACCTTCAGATAATGATAGTAAGTGAGGTGTGTTCATGAGAATGATTTAATTACTCTTAATATAAAGGAATAAAGAAGCAAGTGCAACCACTTGTGTGACAGTACTTTAACTGTCATACTCAATGTTGCTTTCTAGTTCACTATCGTATAGTCTCATTGAAAGTTCTGAGTTGGATACGTCATAACCTTCTCTATTCATAGCAACTTCGATAATGTTCCATATTTTATGAAGTTCATCATCTTCTAAAAAATTTTGAACTGCATAGTAGTGTTCTGTATCGTAACTCATAAGAATGCGGTTAATGAATGAGGTTTATTTTTTTCATACTCTACATTTTTGAGAGTATAGGGTTGAATGTATTTTTCTACATCTTCCCAAATTTCATGCTCTTTAGATGACCATACTCCGAGACCATTATCAATTTTAAACTGAATGTCCTCGTCAAGTGATTCATAAACATCAATGTGTGTAACTATAAACATTTTAAACTCCAGATGCAAAGTTCTGATATTCTGCTTCGCTTACAAAATCCCATAAGCGAATGAAGTTGTTAAACCAACCGATTTGACCATCATGTAGTTCGATCTCTCCAATATGATGAGCATGAAGCATATCACTAGCATCATATTCTGGTAGATTATGCTTGCTTAGATAGTCCTCGTAGATAGTCACTAAGAAATCAATGGGTTCTTCTTGTTTCATAAACATTTGTTCGTAAAGGTTTTGAGTTGGTAGAGTCATGTTCCTTTTGTTTGTTACTCTTATTATAGGGTGCTTTATACCCAATGCGAGGAAGTGTGTGACACATAATTAACTGGCACATATATGGTTGACAAGATGCAGGTTTATAGGTAACCTGCTATCTCACATCCTGGTTCATCATAGAACCAACTTACTGATATATCAGGATACTTGTCTCTTATTCTTCTGCATATAGAATCTGGTGGACTCCATGCGGTATTGAATGTTAATTCAAGTTCCATATCGTCATCTGACTCAACACTAAGATCAGCAGGTTCCCACTTAGTTCCCCAGTTTTGGATTTGCCAATCATACCATCTATCGTCAGTTTTTCCTGATTTTGGAAATTTGCGTGTTGTGAATAAAACTTCGCCATCAGCATTTTTATGCTCTTCTATTACTGATAACTCTCCATCTTCGTTTTTAACCTTTTCCCATACTGGACTAGGGATAATTTTTTCAAATGGTTGATCTGACTCAAAAAATTCTTTTAGTTCTTTGATGTCATTTGTATTTTCTGAGTAAATACTAACTCTGTTGTAGCACCAATTTGGCATAATTTTTTAGGAATGTTTGTATGTTTATAATATAAATGGTATGCAATTAATATGCAACCACTTGTGTGACAGTACTTTAACTGTCACAATCATGCACCTTGATAGGTCGAATATATGTCAAGATCAACAGGTTCAATAATTTCCATTAACTTATAATCATGAACTGTTGTTCTCTTGCCACTCTTATCAATTAAGATAGTAAAATTTTCTGTTGGGATAAATCCTTTTCTGTCTTTATCTCCTTTAATATAATTGATTAGAACCATATAGTTCTTACCTTTATATTTGACGTTATCGCCAACTGAAATTACTTTTGGACTAACGTATCTTTGAATAATTTTAGTCATGTTCTTAACTCCTTAGGTTTTTTAAAATCTGAGTTAGCATACTCTTTGATCTCAGTAACAACATCATCATAGTGATCTTCCCAGTAGTTTTTTGCTTCATCTAAAAACTCAACATCAGGTAAATTGTCCATATAGTTCTCCATGTCTTCTTTAACATATTGAACTAAATCTTCAATACTCATGTTATCAACAATACGATCAACTAAATGCCATCTAAGTTCCTGTAACTCATTTTGAGTCATACCAAATTTAGCAACTTTGTTTTTATCATTTTGGTTCATCTTACCAATCTCCGTTAGAATCAGCATAGCAATCTTCATTCCAATGCTCCGTCTCTTTTATAATTCCCATGTATTGCATAATTTCATCATAGGTTTGCATACCTGACCTAGACATTCTACCACATGAGTAATCCCAACCTAACTCAGTTAATTTTTCAATTAATACTGAAAGTCTGACTTGCTTCAATTTGTTTACGTTCATAGTAATTGAATTGTTTGTTATGTTTATAATATAAATGATATGCAATTAATATGCAATCACTCATGTGACAGTACTTTAACTGGCATACTCTGGTTTGAATTGTTCGATATATGTGTTACCTTCATAAGGTTCACATTCTTCTCCCTTCTTATTGAACCATAAATCAAGATCGGGGATATAAAGTTTACCACCCAATTTTAATTGAGATAACATTTGAAAAAACCAAATGTCATTATACTGTTGTTCATACTCATTCAAGTATGGATAATATTTTTGTGAAAATGGTTTCATGATTTTATCCAAATCTAGTGTTGTTTTTAATTTCTTTTAGAATTTCATCAACTTCGCTGATATATTCGCTATCAGCATATTTGAGTGATGCTTCGAGACTTGTCTCAATTATTGAGATTTGATCTTTTGTAAATGGAATTAAATGTCTCATGATCTTACCTCGTATGTTAATGATTCAGCATGATAACCTATAAAATTAAATATTCGATCTTTTAGGTCATCTTCATTATATGCTGTCCATCTACCTAGACACCTTTGGTGCATGACATATTCCTCTTGAGGTGTAAATTGTAAATCGGGGTCTCCGTCTCCAACTTCACATAAGTAGAGTTCAATATCTGTTACTTGATAGTTCTTCATTTTAAATCCTGAGGTAATGTAAAGTTCTTTAAGAAAGTGAATTCATACTTGTCAACTTCTTGAGGGTCAACTCCATCAACAACCCACTCCTCGTAAATAGATGCAGCTTCTGGTATGTGTCCATTAACACCATTGCTAGTCATTGCTTCATAGAGTGTATCAATCATGTTGTCGATTGATGTTTGTCTCTCAAATGTAAAATCTAGGGATTCCATGATCTTTAATTGAATTTTTGTATTAAGGCGGTCAGTTGGTGGCGAGTTGCATTGCTGACATTTAATAATAGTAGAACCTAATTAACCTTGATGTCTTTATTATAGAGTGTTGAATGACCTATTCAAGTGGTAATGTGCCACTTTCTAAATTGGCATATTCTTCTGCTAAAAGTTGCTTACCATCTTCTAGTCTGATACCATAAAATTCGTGGTCATAAGTCATGTCATCTTTATCATAGTCACTATCTCTATAGTGTCCTCTATTATAAAGTGCAACTGCTTCCTCGTGAGTTTCTGCTTCGATAGTAATATCAGCATAACCTACGAATTTTTCTTCAATAATAAATGTTGCCATTGGTTTAAAATAATTCGGGACTTACAAGACGTAATTTCTCTACTGAATAAAGACAACCATAGATCTTTGCCCTATGTATTGGTGGGTCGAAACAAAACTCAACTACTTAAGTTCGATTTAAAAACGTATTCCTCTGGGTATCCGTTACCTTGAAAGTTTTACGTTGGTTTGTTTCGACATTCTTAATATAAAGTATATGCTAGTCATATGCAACTATATGTGTGACAGTACTTTAACTGGCATATTAGAATAGGTCACTCAATGCTGTGTTAGGTAGTCTTGAATCTATAAGAGTTTTATATGAGTCATGTAACTCACAACCTATAAAATGCCTATCTAATTGTTTAGATACCATTGCTGTAGTTCCTGACCCCATGAATGGGTCGAGAATTATATCCCCTTTCTTACTACCCGCTTTGATGCAAGGTTCAATTAAGTCAGGTGGATATGTAGCAAAATGTGCTTCCTTATATGGTTTACTGGTTACTGTCCATACTGATCTCTTATTCTTTGTAGGATAACTCTTACTGAGTCCACTATGAGGTTGTAATCCAGTTCCTTTATTATGATACTTACCATTAGTGCGGTCTCTAGTTCCCCAATCTTTAGCAGGTTCTTTGATCGCTTCATTATCATAATAATAGTTCTTACTCTTACTTAATAGAAAAATGTATTCATGAGACTTAGTGCATCTATCTTTAACACTTTCTGGCATTGGATTAGGTTTATGCCAAATAATATCTTGCCTAAGATACCAACCATCTTTGCGTAACGCAAACGCTAACAACCAAGGTACACCAATCAAATCCTTACTTTTTAATCCTTTAAGTTTGTTACCTCTTGCAGGTGAAAAATTAGGTAAATCTTGATTAGTTTTACTTACTGTTTGTTTAGGGTAATTGCCATCACTCCTATAGTTGTAATAGGTATCTCCCATGTTAACCCATAGAGTTCCATCATCTACCATAACGTCTCTAACTTTCTTAAAGACTTCTACCAGTTGATCTATAAACTCCTCTGGACTTCCTTCTTGTCCAATCTGATCTTCTTCGCCACCATAATCCCTTAATCCGTAGTATGGTGGACTTGTTACACACATTTGTATTGGTTCTGTTATGGTTGGAATTGTGTTTCTACAATCTCCAAATAAGATAGTGTCCTTCATTAGATGCAATATGCGAGGGGTGGTATTCCTTCAATAAAGATGTTGTTTACAACTTGCTCAAGTCTTGCCTGAGTTACATTGCCTAGTCTATATCCTATTGGCATAGTAACAACTCCAAATGCTTTCTTATATAAATGGAATGCACCTGAGGGGATAAGACCATCAGCAACTGCCTTTCTGTCATCACTATGAACTCGAATGACTCTACCAATAGTTTGTGCCATTTCGATAATAGGTAAATTTCTCAATAGTATAGTATGAGTTAGTCCTGTTACATTGATACCTTCACTAAGGATAGAATAATGAAAGATAACAAATTTCTTGTCATTATCTGCACCCCATGTCTGTAGAGTATCAAAAAACTTTTCTCTACCAACTTTTACACCATTGATGATAGCACCAAACTTTGATGTGATGTGCATAACGTCATATCCATTAGTCTTGAAATAGTCAAGAATAGGGGTCTGACCTAACATCTTGCCAAGTATTTTACTACTAGGTGCTGATACAAGTATCTTATGGTTACCATCATCAAGACTATTAATCATGTCCTGTAGATTATCAGCATCTACGTCATGTGCATTATCTCTGTTCCGCACTCTATTTGTTTTAAACGGAACTATCTTAGGTGGAACTATAGCACCAGTATCGATAAGGGTTTTGGCAGGTACATTGCATATAACTTGACCCCATACTTTGCTGTTGCCCATACCATTTTCCGCACCACTTTTACTCATTTTAGGTGTTGCTGTGAAGTAAAACTTACGATCTGCGGTAATAGTTTTTACTGACTCAAAAAAGTTCTTTTGTGTTCCATTATGTGCTTCATCATAGTAGATAGTATCAATTTCAATATCAAGTGATGCTTTTACTTTATGAAGTGAATGGTATGTAGTAAAGATTAGAATGTTCTTTGTGCTTTTGTGATACCAGTTCTCTAGTCTCTTTGTTTTAGTAGTAGAGAAGTAATGAGTCTCTCCTGAGTGAACATGAGCAACATCAACATCAGTTATGAACTCTGTAAACTCTGCACATAACTGATTAGCAAGTAATATACGAGGTGCAACAACTACAATAGTTTTTGGAACTGGACTATAATAAAATGTTTTGATAGCGTCATGTATCATGATATATGTTTTACCGCCACCAGTAGGCACAATCACTTGACCTACATCATGCCTGTCCATTGACTCCTGTGCTTTCATTTGATGTGGACGTAATTGCATAATAATAACTTCAATAATATTATTATACAAGAAAAAACCCCTTTGTGCAAGGGGTTGTGACAGTATAAAAATTGGTCTATCTGTTTAGAGTAGAATTAATAGCATCACTTTGGTTGCCAAGAATATTAGAGACCCAATCATCTTCTGACGATTCAACTCTCTCAACTCCTTCCCATGTAAGACCAAATTTTTCATACTCCAAATCCACCTCTTTGTTCGAGGTTCGATCTTCGTTCAACATCAATAAACTCTCTCCGTTTTTTCTTTAGATGATGTAGTTCATCATCAGTGTACAATTCGGGTTTCTTTAAAGCTTTATTAATTTGCTTTATCATTGATTTGAGTGTGATTCCTTTGTTGTTCATACCTCTTCTAGGGTCGAGTCCATTATAAGGTGTAATCATGAGGTTGTCAAGTTGAATGCTTTTTCAAGTGATGACACATCTGCTCTCTTTAAGAATGTATCATTAAACCATCTTTTGTATCCTTGTCTCGCACCTACATTTTGCTTATGATCTTTGTTGCCATGTTTATCTGCAATGGAAATCCAGTAAGTAAAGAATGGCACTCCTTCATAAAATCCATCAATCTTACCCCTATTAGGGATTTGAATGTCTGTAGGTTTTGAATAGAATTTTACATTCTCTCTTACAATCCAACCAGCAGGTGTAAGTTTTCCTTTCTTTGCTATTGCAACTGGTTCAACTTCTCCATCATCATCTTTAGTTTCTGCAAGTAATTTGCATAACTTAATAACATTTCTTGAGAAGTCTGCTTCAGATTTTATATGATATAAGAATAAAGAAGTTAGGAATGTTTGATCGTAGCAACTATTGACTCCTGTTATTGATAACAAATCATCAACTGCTTTGATAGTTGGCAAGTATTCATATACTGCTTGCAAGGTTTTCATTCTCTTGTATTCACTCTGTGTGATACTGCTGTCATTAGATTCTGTCCATAGTCCTCTACTTCCATACTCCTCTGGATTATCAAACATACAAGTATATGATAATGCTGTCACAAATTGACCTTCTTGAAACTTTTTAGTTTTTGCTGTAAATTTTAAAGATTTCATACAACCAGTAACAACCTCTGCAGCTATTTCAGCTGCTGTAGGATTATCAAATGCCCAGTATATACTTCTTAAATCTTTAAGAGTTTTACCACGATACTTAACTGCCAAGACATTTTCTGGTACTCTATCTGAGAGTCCTTCTTCCCACACCAATCCCCTTGAATTAGCGTCTAGTCTCCATGTATCTCCTGTATCGTATTCTTCTCCATCTTCCCAAATATCTGGTTCTAATAGTTCTCCAAGTGCAACTATATGATGTGTTGGAAATAATTTTCTAAGATGATCTATTACACCTTTCTTTTTAATTCTGTTGCGTGTATTTCGCTGTGTTATCCACTCTGGATAATCTAAAAATTCTTTTCGTGTTATGAGTCCTATCAAGACATCATCAACACCAGGAAGTGCATACCACTCCCCAACATTTAATTGGTTCATTTAATTGTAATCCTCTATATTAGTAGGTAAATGCAATATGTAAACAACTGGTTTGTCGTTCATATCACGTTATTATATATCAACTTAAAAAGTTTGTCAAACCTTTGTTAAGTCTTTGTGTCGCAAACTTAACATAATCTTCATCAATATCATATCCGATATATGTCCATGATAAGTTTTGTGATGCAACTCCTGTGCTTCCAGTTCCCATGAATGGGTCGAGAACTATTCCATTTTCAATACCAGTAAGTTTTAAACAATCTTCAACTAACTTAGTTGGAAATACAGCAGGATGTTTTCCTCTAAGTTCTTTGCTATTAATAGTTTCGTATGGTATAAACCATGCGTTACCTTTGTCTCTTAGATTTGGTTTTGGTTTATCAAGTGATTTACTATGTCTTAAGTTTGCTTCATAGTACTCATACTTGACACCAATA
>Ga0208405_1000009_pt1 | contig 49397 bp, 48 predicted proteins | sample ETNtaG_32_FD_185766 | JGI IMG/M metagenome (GOLD analysis project Ga0208405, IMG submission 185766) | Marine microbial and viral communities from oxygen minimum zone, Eastern Pacific Ocean - ETNP201302PF84A (SPAdes) (version 2) | ecosystem: Environmental > Aquatic > Marine > Oceanic ... | reverse complement strand
CCCGATTAACTTCTATGGAAGAGTTATCTCTCAAAAAAGCAGCAAAGAAAATTATTAAAAGAGCAAAAAAACATCCAGAGTGGTATTCCCAAGGGGATGTGACGTATGCTAAACTTGTAAAAAAAGAACTGAAAGAAAGTGAACGACGTAAAACTGATCAGTGTAACTCCTGATGCGGAGAAACACATTGCATATTGTGCTCGCGTAAGTAATCCTCAAAATCAAGAGAATGAAAGGTTCTCTGGATTGTTGAAATATTGCATCAAACATCAGCACTGGAGTATTTTTGAACAGGCATTCATGACTCTAGAACTGAATACCAGTCGTGGTATTGCGGCTCAGGTGCTTCGGCATAGGAGTTTCACATATCAGGAATTTTCGCAAAGGTATGCTGATGTAAACTGGTTGGATGCCGGTATTCCTCTTCCCGAACTTCGTCGTCAGGATGAAAAGAATCGTCAGAACTCCATTGATGATATCGATCCAGAACAAGTCAAGTTCTTGAATCAACGCATTAAAAACTATTTCAATGAGGGTATGGATCTTTACAATGAACTTCTTCGTGAAGGAATCGCAAAGGAGTGTGCTCGCTTCGTCCTTCCCCTCGCTGTGCCCACTAGACTCTATATGACGGGTTCTATCCGCTCATGGATCCATTACATTGATTTGCGCTCTGCAAACGGCACACAGAAGGAGCATATGGACATTGCTAATGATGCTAAGCGCATCTTTAAAGAACAGTTTCCTTCCATTGCGGAAGCATTGGAATGGTGAATAAATATAATATCGTGAGTTAATTTCTATGGCTACATATCCTGTTATTAATAAGGAAACTGGTGAGCAAAAGGATGTCAAACTTAGTGTGCATGAATGGACTCAGTGGTTAGAGGACAATCCTGAATGGCAAAGAGATTGGAGTGATCCAAGTACCGCACCCGGATGTGGTGAAGTTGGAGAAGTTTATGATAAACTTAAAAAGTCTCATCCTGGATGGAACGATGTTTTACATCGTGCATCTAAGTATCCCGGTTCCACTGTCAAACCTGTCTAATCTATGCCTGCAAAAAGAAAAAGAGATCAACCTATTGGTGTCGGATTAACTGCAAAGCAAATGAAGCGCCGCAAACCAATTAACACTGAATTGATGAGGAGTATTGATCCTCTCACCGATAATCAACAAAAACTATTTGACGCTTACTCTGATGATAAAAACTTAGTTGCATATGGTGCAGCAGGCACAGGTAAAACATTCATCACTCTTTACAACGCACTGAGAGAAGTTCTTGATGAAAGATCTCCATATGATAAGATCTATATTGTTCGATCTCTTGTAGCAACCAGAGAAATTGGATTTTTGCCTGGTGATCATGAGGATAAATCTGATATCTATCAGATTCCTTATAAGAATATGGTAAAGTATATGTTTTCTCTCCCTTCAGAGACAGATTTTGAAATGCTTTACGGCAATCTGAAGACTCAAGGAACAATTAGTTTCTGGAGCACATCTTTTATCAGAGGGACAACTTTAGACAGAGCGATTATTATTGTTGATGAATATCAGAACTTGAATTTTCATGAACTTGATAGTATTATTACTAGGGTTGGTGAAGATACCAAGATTATGTTCTGCGGTGACGCAACTCAGACTGATTTGGTTAAACAGAACGAAAGAAATGGCATTCATGACTTCATGAATATTCTTAGAGTTATGCCTTCAGTTGACATCATTGAATTTGGTGTTGAAGATATTGTTCGTTCTGGATTATGTAAAGAATACTTGCTTGCGAAAGACGAACTTAAATTATGATTCCTCCTTCCTGTGTTGATAACTTTTATAAAAATCCCGATTCAGTCAGAGACTTTGCATTGAGTTTAGATTTTGTCCCTCCTCCACATAATCAAAACTATCCTGGGTTTAGAACAAAATGTTTATCCAAAATTGATAATGATTTTTTTGAATTTTCTGTGAAAAAATTTATATCATCTTTTTTCGATTTAAAATCAATCCCAGTGTACGTTGCTGAATCATATTTTCAAAAAATATATACGTTTAACTCTGATAGACATCACTTAATGAATGAAGGATGGGCTCATAAAGACGAAAAATTTCCTTTTAACACCCACGCTTCGGTTGTTTATTTAAATAAAAATACGTGTCTTGACTCTGGCACTAAAATTCTTCGTCTAAAAAAAGAACATGAAAATCATAAACTTACTGAAGAAGATTTATTAGTAAAGAGAAGTTTATATCATAAACATCTATATGATAATAAGGACGTAGATGAAAATTTATATTCTAAAATTATTCAAAAACACAATAGCAAATTTGACACCACAGTTGAATTTAAAAATGTTTATAATAGAATAGTAGCATATGATGGTAGTTACTGGCATAAACAATCATCTTTCTGGGTTCCAGAAGAATTCAGATTAACTCAAGTATTCTTTGTAGAGTTTAATAAAAAAAATTCTTTTAATATACCTTTTAATAATAAAAAATTACAATATTCATAATGAAATTCACTCATCATAATTATCTCGGTGACATTGAACTAAACAAAAAAGAAACACAGGGAATTCGCTTCTATAATCTTCCAGATGGACAGTGGGTTCCCTCCATCACTTCTGTGACTTCTTTTTATAATAGAGAGATTTTTGCGAAGTGGCGAAAGCGAGTTGGTATTGAAGAGGCAAATCGTATCACAAAGAAAGCAACTGCACGAGGAACAGACTTTCACGAAGCAGCGCAGGCATATTTGATGAATCTTCAACTGAACTGGGATGACTTCCGTCCCATGACTCAGTTTATGTTTCACCATGCCAAACCATATCTTGATAAGATAAATAACGTACATGCTATTGAAAGGACTTTATATTCAGAGTATCTTGGATTAGCTGGTAGAGTTGACTGCATCGGTGAGTACGAAGGGGAACTAGCAGTCATTGATTTTAAGACATCTGAAAAGATTAAACCTGAGAAGTGGTTGGAGAACTACTTCGTTCAAGAAACATTTTATGCGTGTGCCTACTATGAGATGACTGGTATTCCAGTCAAAAAATTAATCACGCTCATGGTAACTCCAAGTGGTGAAGTAGAAGTATTTGACAAAAGAAACAAAGACGACTATATTAAACTTCTAGTTCGTTACATTAAAGAATTTGTACATCACAATACTAGGACAGAGAATGGAGAATGAACTAGAAAAAGCACTAGAAAAGAAATTCTTCTGCCCGTCAAAATTCGCGCAAGATATTGAGAAACTTGTCCTTGAAAATCAAGACATGAGTTATATTGATGCCATCGTTCACTTCTGCGATTTGAATTCAATTGATGTGGAGTCTGTCCCCAAACTTATATCTAAACCTCTGAAAGAGAAGTTAAAGTACGAAGCAATGGAACTTAACTTCCTGAAGAGAACATCCCGTGCCAAGTTGCCCCTCTAACCAAAATTAGCTTTTAATTTCAAAAAAGGGGCAAAAAAATTTCCGGCAAAATTTTCGTCTGTAAGGTTTTTTAATATGAATTTTAAAATGAAAAAATTGCAGGAAAATTGTCCTGTCATGATTGCTGAAATACCCGACTTGATCATGAAAGAAATTGATGTTTGGGTTGATGAGTGTAAAAAAATAAAAAATCATCCTCTCGCAGAATTAAAATCTCATGAAAATGTTGGATACATTGGACATGATGGTATAAAGCATAATTCTTATCAAACATCTATACCATGCAATTTGATTGAACAATCTTTTTGGTTAGCTTGGACTATAAGATTAATTACGGAAAACTGGGGAGATGGGCATCATCGTGGATTTCAATTAGGAAAACATCATGGACATTTTGATGGATATGATATATGGACTAATTTTTCATATAAAGGTGATGACAATCCTAGACATATTCACAATGGATTTATTTCAGGTGTGATATACTACAAAAATCATGATCATGCAACTTACTTTGATGATTTTGATATTAAATATGATGGATATGATGGTACAATGATTCTCTTTCCAAGCAAAGTTTGGCACCATGTCAAAGAGCAGATATCAGATGAAGAAAGAATTACAATTGCATTCAATATGATTGGGACTTCATTTCAAAAATATGCTGGGGGTAAAGATTCCTCTTATTTACAATATCAATAAAGTGATGCCGTTTGATGCCTATAAATCATACCTCTCTTTGAAGAATCACTTCACTAAAGAGAAATATGATTACCATAAGTATTGTGGTAAAAGTCGTGCCACAGTAAAGTCTTTTTATAAACGTAAAGATCGTTTCTGGTTTGAAAAATTAGCACGTAACAAATCAGACAAAGAAGTAATCGATTTTTTTGTATCTAACTTCATTGATTGCACTGATCCTGCAAAACTTTGGATTGGTGAGATGATTCGAGAAGGTGAAGGTAGATATATGTCATGGAAGAAACGCACTCAGTCTCTCTCTTATCTTTTTAAGGAAGAAACTAGTAAAGTATTCATTGACAGTAATATAGATTCGATGTTTGCCTTAGATGGATCAAAACATCCGCAGATTCTTAAAGAGTATCTAAGGGGTAACGTTTCCATTGAAACCATGGTAATATTAAATCTCATCCTTGGTTATAAAACAAACTGGGATAAACAACTTACTGATCCTGTATGGACATCAGTAAGTTTGAAATTGAGAAAGTACACACCTTTCCTAAATATAGATGTATTTCGTTACAAAAAAATATTGAAAGAAGTAGTTTTAGGAGAAGCATGAGTTTTTTTGATTCTGATGTAGTCCGTGCAGAAATGACGGAAATTCAGGAACTTCAAGAAGAAGTTTATAGTAGTGTTTTTAAGTTCCCCTCTATGAATACAGAGGAGAAAAAATTTCATGTGTCTCTTCTGGAAAGACTTCTCGATAAACAAAAGGTTCTCTATACGAGACTGAGTTTGTCCGATGATCCCGAAGCAAAGATGATGAAAACCCGTATTGTAGAATCTGCTACAATGATGGGGCTTCCGAAAGACGTTGACATTAGTGTCATCTTCTCCAATATGGGAAAGATGCTCGACGCCATGAAGAAGCAGATTGACACACAGGGTTTCGACGTGTAGAATAACGAAGTACCCAAAAGCCAAATCTCACAAATACAAAAATGTCCTTTTCTGATCTTAAAAAGCAATCCTCTATTGGTTCTCTGACTTCTAAACTTGTCAAGGAAGTAGAGAAGATGAATAATAGTGGTGGTGGAGGTGATGATCGCCTCTGGAAACCCGAAGTAGATAAAGTTGGTAACGGGTTCGCCGTTCTTCGTTTCCTGCCTGCCCCTGAAGGAGAAGATCTCCCTTGGGCAAAGATGTACTCCCATGCCTTCCAAGGCCCCGGTGGTTGGTACATTGAGAATTCTCTCACAACTTTGGGACAAAAAGATCCCGTATCAGAGCACAACCGCGAACTATGGAACAGCGGTATTGACTCTAACAAAGAAATTGTTCGTAAACAGAAGCGTAAACTGTCTTACTATGCAAATGTTTATGTTGTGAAGGATCCTACTAATCCTCACAACGAAGGTGGTGTATTCCTTTATAAGTTTGGTAAGAAGATCTTTGATAAGATCATGGAAGCAATGCAACCTGAATTTGAAGACGAAACTCCTATCAATCCCTTTGACTTCTGGCAGGGCGCAAACTTCAAACTGAAGATCGTCAAGAAAGATGGTTACTGGAACTATGATAAGTCTGAGTTTGAAGCAGCTGCTCCTTTGCTGAGCGATGATGATGCTATGGAAGCAATCTGGAAGAAGCAGTATTCTCTCGCTGGACTGACTGCTGAAGATCAGTTCAAGTCCTATGAAGATCTTGAGCGTCGTCTGAAGTATGTTTTGGGACAGAAGTCCCGCACTCCTTCTCCTACAGATGAAGAGACTGAGTATGATGATTATGCGGCAAAAGAGTCTGCAGAGCGTCAGATTCAAGAGTCACTGACACGCTCCAAACCTGACTTTAATTCTCCTGATATCACTGCATCTACACCAGTTGCATCAAAGGACGAAGACGAAGATGATGCACTCTCCTACTTCCAGAAACTGGCAGAGAGTTAATCAAACAGTCTGATATCTTCTCCTTTCTTCAAGGTTCTGCTCACATATTGAGTAGAACCTTTTTTATATCTCATCAATCTTTGAGTATCATCAAGTATAAGTCCGATATATTCTGGTTTCAGTAAGTAGATGTTTCTCTTTGCTTCTTCTTTACGAATTTCATAAACATAGTTCGTAACTGCATCTACTTCATTCGTTCTGACTACATATTGATTTCTTCGTGTATCAAAATATTCCACTTTGTAATTCTTAGGAACATTTAAACCCTTAGGTGTTACAATATGTCCAGAATCATTCTTCAGTTCTCTGGTTTCATAGTGATGAATATTTTGTGTCTTCTCAATACTTCCATACTTTTTAATTAAGAATTCATCAAATGATATCTGTTTCATAGGCCACTCATTCTGGATATTGACGATATTATTAGAGAGAAGAACTAACCAATCAAATGTTTCGTCTCCATAGATTTCAAAGGCAACATTGTCAGGACGATCATCACCAACAATCTGATATTGAGTAAAGTATGCAATATTTTTAAGAATATCTTGACGAATCTTTACTCTTTTGAATAAGTTTTTTACGACTTGATAATCACCAATATTTTTGCCATCAGAATCTCTGTTGACATAATCGAAGTCTGGTACTTGTCTGAAATAACTTGCCATTAGTATCCTATCTGATTATCATTGGGTAATATTGGATTTATTGTAGGCCCTGTGGTATAATCGTCTTCAGTCAGTGGTTCAAGTTCTTTAAATGTCATTTGAATTTGATATGATGTCATTGTCCTATCTTCATCATCAAATGTCATATATGTTCCATCAGGAGTATATTCTGTATTTATTGCCATTAATGCACATTTTTTTATTCTTCCAATAGAAGGGTGATCAAATCCATCATCAGTCAAATATCTAATCTTAAAAAGATTTGGAGTTACAACAAAAAGTGAAGACTTAGATCTTTTTACTGACATTCCTTGTTTAAAAAATCTGATAATTTTCTTAATTTGATTTGCTTCACTTTTGCTTCTAGCACTCATTTTAAATGCAAATTCAAAACTCCTTAATTCGGGACTTTCAAGTAGCAACTCCAAGTTGGGATTTAGAATTGCTCCAGTTGTTCTTGGTATCAATCCACTAGTGCCAACAGCAGTTTGAGCCAAGTAGGTTCTTATAGCAGCCACTGCATTTTGTGATACTTCGCCACCCAATCTTTTCTGGATTGTGCTTACATCTTCATTTAAAACGCTTAGTATTTGTGCCCCAGCTGCTATTGGATCAAATGCAATTGATGCCAACGCTCCTGTCACAGGATTTAGTTTTGATCCCGTAAAACTAACTTCATTCCTATCAGAAATTCCTCCTTGAATTGGAAGTGTTACCGAACCATCAATTTCTGTGATATTTCTTTCTCCAAATGTAAAAGGATTGCCATCAGGATTTTCTAGATTAAAATTAAAACTTCTTCCAGTTTGATGGAACATTGTAAAACGAATTCTATCTTGTTTTGAAGATACTATGTTTTCAGGATAAAAAAGATTTTCATATTTTTTTTGTCTTCTACCTTTTATCTCTAATCTACTAATGTCAAATTGTGTTGGTTGAGAGGGTGGAAGAGTTCCTCCTCCATCATTTGCATCACCTGCGTCTGCGACATTATTAAATTGACTATAACTATCTTCCCACACACTTCTTTCTTCATTAGTATTATCAACTAATGCATCAATTGACGCAGCATTTAAGTTGGAGAGAAAAGAATTGTTACCAGTTTCTGCAAGAGATCTTTCTAAATTTACATCCGTGAATATTGTATTTGCACCATCATTACTTACAGTTTGATAGAATAACCCCTGATCATCCTTCGCAACTAAAGATGAATTGCCATCAGCCACACGTTGATTATATAATTCTTCAGAAATAACTTCTTGGACTAAAGTCTTCTGAACTTCACTATTTTCGTGAGTTGTGACAGTTCTGAAAATTCTTAAGGAACCATCTATTTCATACCCAACAATGGTACTGTTTACTTCTTCTGCCATTATAGACAAGATTTTTTTCTATTTATGGGTTAGTGAGATAATATGCATAAGGTATGTCAAGTAATGATTGAAGTTCACTTTCTCTGACGAGATGCAGACTTCCTGGTATCTCATTCCAGGTGTAGTTTCTTACTTGGTTCCAGTGAAAGTTAATTCCGCTAAACCCCCATCGATTTACACTAGTCACAGCGACTAATGGATGTTGATCATACTTAAGTCTTGGGGTTTTTGCGTTGTAGATATATGTGTATACTTCACCAAGATCAGGAATAATTACAGTTTCATTCAAGATAGTCATAATCTCAAGCATCATTTCTTCAGGATCACCCAAGTCTCTGATAGAGTCTTTTTCAGGTTCAATGCGATTATCGCCAACCTGTCCTTCAAACTGGAATTCATCTGCAGATTGTCGTTCTTCGCGTTTTAGACGCTTCTCTTCTTCTCTTGCATCAATTTGTGCCTTTACTTCTTCATAAGAAGGCCCACCTGATCTTCTTCGTTTAGCCCTTCTTGCCATAATTGATACCTAACTCGTCTTCTGTGATGATTTTAAATTCAATCAATCTATCAGCACACCATTCACGAGCTGCATTCCACTTCGCTTGATTAATAGCATAGGTTTTGCACTCAAATAAAGAAGACTTACTAGTTGGTTTTTTAGTTTGCTTCTTTGGTTTAACTTCAATAACATATGTCTTCACTTGTCCTGTGCTTTCCTTCACTTTTATGATAAAATCGGGAAAGTATCTATGAACTCTTTTATCAATTGGTGACAAGTATGGGATGAAGAATTCTTCACTACCCCATTCAAGGATGCTTTCACTTAAGTCACACCACTTACAGAAACGTCTCTCCCAGTTGCTTCTGCAAATAATATTGCTAGCATTTCCTTTATATTTTTTAGGATTAGAAGGATTGTAAATACTTTTCTTACTAACTCCCATACATAATATATACGGTAACAACTATTTAGATGGCAACGCCAAAACCAAAGGCAAAAACAGTTGATAAATTAAAATCTTCAATTTTAAATCCTGCTCTTACATCTACTTACGAGTGTCACTTTAATCCTCCATCTGATGTTAGATCCTGGATTTATAGTAGAAGCATATTAAAACTTGGTAATGGATATTCTCCCGGAACCTTAGGAGAAAAATTAACATTATCATGTAGAGATGCTGCATTGCCAGGAACTTCATTAGCAACTCATACTTTAGATAATGATTTTACAGGTGTAACCGAAAGACATGCATACAGGAGACAGTATAACCCTACTGCTTCCTTCACTTTCTATGTTGATAAAGAATATGATCTAATTTATTTCTTTGAGAACTGGATTGCGTTTATTGTTAATGAAAGTGGATTATCAGAAGCGGAAAAGGAAAATTATAGTTACAGGGTAAACTTCCCTAACGAATATAAGACTGATATCTTCATAAGAAAGTTTGAGAGAGATTATGAGGGAAGAAATCTAGAGTATAAATTCCTTAATGCATATCCAATCTCTATTGATCAGATGGATGTAAGCTATGATGCATCTGAACTTTTATTATGCAGAGTTAACTTTAACTTCTCACGCTATGTCTTAAGAAGTAAGAACAACTAGAATAAATATACATACTGAATAACATATCATGCCTTTACCAAAAATTTCAACACCAACTTATGAGTTGGAATTGCCTTCGACTGGAAAAACAATTAAATATCGTCCCTTTCTTGTAAAAGAAGAGAAGTTATTAGTTCTTGCACTTGAAAGTGATGACTCAAAGGAAATCACCAATGCAATCAAGGCAGTATTAAAAGACTGCATTCAGACACGCGGTGTCAAAGTAGAAACTCTTCCTACATTTGATATTGAATATTTGTTCCTTAATATTCGTGGTAAGTCTGTTGGTGAAGATATTGAGGTAAGTGTTCTCTGTCCTGATGATGGAGAAACATACGCTGAAGTGCAGATTAGTATTGATGAAATTGAAGTAGTAAAGGATAAAGATCACAATAAACAAATCAAGATAGATGATAAGTTAATGATGGAGATGAGGTATCCTTCATTAGATCAGTTTGTGAAAAGTAACTTCAGTTTTAATGGTGACAATCAGGTAGATCAATCATTTGATCTGATTGCATCATGTATAGATAAAGTATATTCAAAAGAAGAAGCATGGACTTCTGATGACTTCACTAAAAAAGAAGTAACAGAATTTTTAGAGCAAATGAATTCATCTCAGTTCAAAGACATTGAGTCTTTCTTTACGACGATGCCTAAATTGAGACATGAAGTCGAAGTATTGAATCCCAAAACAAAGAAAAGTAGTAAAGTCGTTTTGGAGGGACTGGCAAGTTTTTTCGCGTAGCACTCTCCCATATGAATTTGGAGAGTTACTATAAGTTAAATTTTTCTTTGATTCAGTTTCATAAATACTCATTAACAGAGATTGAAAATATGATACCTTGGGAGAGAGACGTATATGTCGAACTTCTGAGATCACATTTAGAGGAAGAGAAACTTAAGATGCAACAGCAGCAGGGGCAATGAATCTAGACGATCTTTTAAAGTCAATCAGAGAAGAAGATGATGACTCTAAAGGAGGACAGGCTCTTGATGATTTATTAGAGTCTATTCGTGAAGAAGATAAAGATAAGAAAATTAATCCTAATAAATTATTATCTACAAAAAAGTTTCAAAATCCTTTAGTGGGGCAAAAATTTACTGCACCACAGGTAAAACCAAATCTTATAAAATCTCAAACTCTTGAACCTGTTGTTATAAAAGTTGAACCCGATAAATTAATACCAAAAGATGAAAGTGAAAATGAAGAAATAATTGAAAAGTTAAATGAACTAATTGCAGTCATTAATGCTGACAATGCTTTAGAAAAGGAAAGGCAAGATTATGAAGAGAAAATTGAAACTGAAGAGAAAAGAAAGGAAAGAGAAAAAAGAATTGAAGCAGGAAAAATATTTACTATTGGCAGAACCGTAGATAAAGTGATCAAAAAATCACAGAGTATCTTTGATTCAATAATAAAATTCTTAGCGTTTACAGTATTAGGACAGATAGTAAAATTTGTTACTGACTTTCTTCGTAATCCTAAAAACAAAGAGTTTATAGAAAACGTACAAAATTTTATAAGAAGCATTCCTGGGAGATTAAAAGAAGCAAGAGAAAAAATTCAGGGAGTTATTGATTGGTTTACAAATACTGTAAATGAAGTTAAAAAATTTACAGCAGATTTTAGAGAACTTTTGAAAAAAGCTCCTTTCCTTGGAGATTTATTTAAAACACAGGAAGAAAAAGATTTAGAAAGAGAAGTAGAGGAGGAACGTCGTCAAGGACAAGAGGAAACAGGCGGCACTCTTCTTCAAACGGAACCTTTTGGTGGATTATTTGGTGGATCATTCAAAGACGATAATATGATTAGTTTTACTACAGATTTTATACCTGAGTTAATAGGTGAAAGTTTTAATATTATTACTGGAACTCAACCAGCAAATGCAGGAACTATCCCCCAAAATCTATTACTTCCCGGATCTAGAGGCAGTGGATTTTATATAAGTCCCGAAGAAAGAAGAATGCTTGATGCCATATCCGGTGCAGAGGGGACTAAGGGATATGGAACTCTTTATGGAGGTAGAAATATTCCAGAACTTACTATGGGAAAAATGACTATCAATCAAGTCCTTAATATGCAAGAAACTGGTATGTATAAAGGACAAAGTGTTTATGCAAAGGATGAATATAATTCAACTGCTACTGGAAGATACCAATTTATGCCAGTTGTATTAAGAGAAGAAGCAGAGAGAGCTGGACTTGATTTAAACACAACTAAATTTACACCAGAACTTCAAGACGAATTGATACTAAGAAGAATTAGAAGAATGAGAGGAGTGACTCCTGAAATGCTTAAGTCTGAAGGTATGAGTGATGAAGTTATCGACAGATTAGCACCTGAGTTTGCTTCATTTCCTAACTTATTTGGCCCTGATCATAAAGGAAGAGATATTCAAGGAACTAGTTTTTATGGGCAAGGTGGTAAGTCTGCAGATCTTATAAAAGACTTGTATAATAAGTCTAGTGGGATGAAAATGTCCCCTACTCCACCACCTGTTTTACCACCACCAGGTTTGCCAAGTGGAACTGGAAAACCAGTAGATGATCGCTTTGATGGATTTGATCTTGATTTTATTTTTAAACCTATTAGACAATTATTTGGAGTTGATACGCCATACGCTCCCACTTCAACTAAAATGATTGTTTTGCCTCCTATTAAGCAGCAAGCAAAACAATCTACAACAACACAAACTAGTAATGAAATCCCAGATTTCCGAGTTTCATCTGGTGTTCAAATGAGAGGTTTGGTTGGTAAAGCACTTGGTATTGAGGACTTAGTATCATGATTAAACTCACTGAGTTCACTTCTGTTGTCGATACTTATAAGAAAAATTTTGATATAAGAAGTAAAAGATTTAGTGATAAAAAGAAGAAAGATATTAAAGAAAAAAGAGAAGAAAGAGAGAAAAAAATTGAATCAAGTAAAATATTCAGTTTAAAAAGAACTCAAAAAAAAGTAATAGGTAAATCCCAAGATATATTAGATACCGTCATTCGTTTTGCGGGTTTTACATTGTTAGGTGTTATTGTAAAAAATCTTGATAAGATCGCTGTTTTTGCAAAACAAGTAATTGAAAAAGTAAAAGAACTTGCTATTCGATTTAAAAAATATTTTGATGATGTAATAGTTCCCATCTTTAATGATATTGTTGAGTTAGGAACTCAGATTAAAGACACGTTTGGTAATATCGCTAATTTTGTTATTAGGATGAACCCATACAATGAATTAAGTGATGTACTTGAAACTGTGATGAGTGGCATACTCGTTCTTGGATATAGGCTCGCAAGTTTATATCGTCCATTTGTAAAACCAACAACACCTGGAGCGACACCACCAGCAACAAAGGCAAAAAAAACTCCTGTTAAGACACCTGCAAGAACACCTGTAAAAATACCCGCACCTGTAAAGACACCCGCTAAGAAGCCCGCCAAGATTTTTTCTAGAACACCTGTTAGAAGTCCGTCAGTTCTTACTCCAACACAATCGCGAAATATTTTAAAATCACTTTCAAGATCACTTTCAAGAACTCTCACAGGAACTCCCGTTGGTGCTGGAGTAGGTACTCCTGGTGCTCCTGGTGCCTCTGGTACGGGTGTTCCTCTAACACCAGAACAAATACAAGCTCTAGAGCTTGATAAAGCAGCACGAGAAGCACTTGATAGAACCTTCAAAGCTCTTGACGCTAGTAAAAAAGGGGTTCAACTGCCTGTTGCCCCGCCAGGAACACAAACCGGACTTGAACAATTTATACGAAAAGCACAGGAGAATGTAAAAAAGGGGAAGATAAAAGATCCTACTATTCCACAGTTTGTTGATCCTGCGTTAACCGAAGCAGCTGGAGAAAGTGCTAAGGTAAGATATCAGGGTGGTGATGAACTTATAGGTGGAGAAAAACCACCCAGTCAACGAGTTGCAAGGGCAAGATTAAAAGGAGATCTTCTTCGTCAAGGTGTGCCAATGTCAACTGGTTTTGAAGATTTATTACGATCTATACAAACAACAAAACCATCAAGATTTTCACTTGAAAATATAACTGGAACATTCAAAAGTGGGTTTGATAAGTTAACTAAAGGATTAGATTTCAGATTTGACATAGGTAAAGTTATTAAGGAGCAACTCCTTAATCCTAAAAACTTCTTAAAAAATCTTGGTTCATTTGCAGTTGGGATGGGAATTGATGTTGGTGCAAAATTTATAGGAAAGTATATTAGTTCCATCCTTCCATATAATGAGGATTTTGAACTCTTTGGATACCTTGGCATGATTGATCCCGATAGGATTCATCAATTAGCTGCAGGAAAAATTATTAATCTTCCTGAAGAAAAAAGAAAGAAAGCAATTGAAAGACTTGAAAGGGATTCTAAATCATCAGATGATATCTTTGGCACTGGACAGAAAAAAAGAGAGATGGCAAATGCAATATTAAAATACATCTCAATTTTTAGTGGAGAATCCATAGAAAAACGTCAAATTAATAGTGATGTAGAACTTGAAAAGTTGGAGTTTCCCGAACACTTCACTCCTAAATCCCCTATAAACAAACCAGATTCAACCACAATTCCTAAGGACAAAAGTGCGGATGATATATTTGTATATCCTGACGGCACAATACTCAAACCAGGGATGACTGTTGGTAAGTTAAATAATACTAGTGGTTTAGATAGATCCACTACATATGATAATCAAGGAATGATGATATCTAGAGAAGTTGTTATTGCGATTCAACCTGTAGAAATAGGATAATGCAAGGAAAGGTACTTAATCACAAAATTTTAGAGGTATTCTCTAATGAGAACAAAGACTCTGTAGATATCAGAGGTGGCGTTCCTGTTCTAGAGTATCGTGAGAGTGTGTTGTGTCCTTATATAACGGTTGATATGACAATTATTGACACTGGAACTGCAACAAAGTCTAAGGATGGTTCAAAGGGTACTGTAGGAATCTTAGAATCAATAAAACTTCAAGGGACAGAAAAATTTAAACTTAAACTAGAGGATCAGTTTGGTAATCAAATTGATCTATCCGGAGATGATGATCTACGACTCGCTAAGACAATGTTTGCTGGTAAGGGAGTCAATCAGTCATCCTGTTCTGTAAGAGTTGTGTCAAAAGAAGCTTATGACAATACTCTCTTAGAAAATAGAATGGTGGATTCTTATCTTGGAAGGGGTGATGTCATCATAAGAGAAGCACTAAAGTCATTAAAAACTGAAAAAGATTTATTTGCAGATACCACAGAGAATGATATTCAATTTAATGGTGATAAGAGATATCCTTTTGAAATGTGTTTGGACGTTCAAAAAGTATCAGTGCCCGAAGGAATAAAGAGTGCTGGGTTTTTATTTTGGGAAACATCTAAGGGATATAACTTTAAATCTCTTGATAAGATGTTTGATACGACTGGAAAGAAAATCAAGAAATTTGAAGAGACAGGATTTGCAGATAGTCGTGTTAGTCCTGGTTATAATGGAAAAATTCTTAAATCAAGTTTTCTTCTTATCACTGATATGCTCAAGCAGTTTGAAGAGGGAGCAAATAAATCTGAATTAGATCTTTTTAATCCTTTAAATGATAAGTTAGTATATCAAACTCTTAACAAATTTGATTATGAAAAAAGTAGTATAATCGCTGGATTAGATACTCCAGTATTAAGTAATGAATATAAAAATAAAGCAACTCTTGATTTACATAGAACAAAAGATGTTGGACAAAAAATTATACCAGGAGGAGGATTAGCAGATATTAATGATACAAGTTTTGATGTTGTTTCGACTTCCAGACAATCACTGCAGAATTATAGGCGAAAATTTGGTTTATCACTTAATATAGTAATTGATGCAGATCTTTCATTGAATGCTGGTGATCTTATCTTATGTAAATTTGCTGAAACTTCTCAAAAGAAGAGTCAGTCAGGAAGTCCGAAAGATAGTGGTATATATATGATAGCGGATTTGTGTCATTATAGTACGCCAACTCAGGCGTTTACTGGTTTAAATTTAGTACGAGATTCTTACGGAGAAAAGTAATGGAAAGCGTCGAAAAGCACATCCAAAAAGACAAAGAGATCCTCCAAGATCCTACAACGTCTCCACAACAGCGCCGCCACATCGAAGAAGAACTGCATGAACTTGAAGTTTATGTAGAGAATCACAAAGCAGAAATTGAAGCAGGAGATCATCATGATCCAACTGCATTAGAACTTTTTTGTGAAATGGAACCAGATGCAGATGAGTGCAGAATTTACGAAGATTGATATAAATGTCAGGACTTTCCGATAAGTACAATTATAAATTAATCGCCGAAGAAATATGGAATTCAACTCATATTCCCGCGGTGATTGTTGGTGTCGAAACACCAAATGAGACACAATACTCTGGAAAGTTTGAAGATGAGCCGCCAACCGTAGTTTCTCGGCGCTATAGGATCAGACTTTTAGGTATTGATCCTCCTGACAAACCCGAAAATAGACTTCGTCTTGCATATCCCCTTCATCTTACGAGTGGATTGGGTGCTCAGGATTTGGGTATCATAAAATATCCACAAAATACATTCGTTTATGTTTCAAAAGATCCAAACAGTGACGCATATTATATTGAAAGAGTCATCCCTAATGCTGTTGCTAAATTCATTGAAAATGCTGAATTATCAGGAAGGGGTGAAGTTGCGTTAACTGGATTTTTACCAGACTCAAAAACTCCTACTACTCATACTTTAGAAGGAAAATTAAACACTGCTGAACTTCCTGGTACTCAATCACCGTCTGATGAGGACAAAAAGCAAGATTTCAAATCAAAACTACCAAATATTAAAAGTGCTTGTGATACTGTAAATGTAGATGGTGTTAATGATGCTATCACTAGTATGATTCAAGATGTTGAATCTCTGAAGACTGGAATTATCGGTGATGATAGTTTCCTTGCTACATCTCAGAATTTTTTATCAGATGCACAAAATTTTGTTAGTAATACCATACCAAATGCATCATTAAATGTAGGAATTGGAGGTGATTCCTTCGATATCAGTATTGGAAATGCTGCGGGCGATATCGCAAGAATAATGGCAGCATTGGTTCAAAAAGTTAGAAAATGGATACTTAGGAAAGTTACAACTGTTGCGAATGTAATTATAGGTAAAGTTCCATTATCAGCGAGATATATTGCCAATGAAGCTCAGGATAAAGCACTAACCGCAATATCTTGTTTGATTGCAAAAATTCTTGCAAATCTTGAGAAAACGGTTGCCAATATCCTCAAGACTATTGTTGATAAGATTTTGAATGCTGCCGAATGTTTAGTTGAGAATGTTATTGGTGGCATTATTGGAAATGTTCTTGGAAATATTACTGGAGTTATCAGTAGTATATTAAGTAATCTTGCTAGTGTAATCGGTGGATTCGTCGATTCCGTAGGGGCAATTATTGATCTAGCAGGAGATATGCTTGATTTTGTGACTAGCATTCTAGATGTATTCACTTGTAAAGCAGAAAATATCTGTCCCGACTCTAGCACCTGGGATTTTCTTCAAGGTTCAAAACCAAGTAATAATCCAACTTTAGACTTTAATAGAATATTTGAAAAAGCAAGAGGTGTTACTGCCACCGTGGCAAACACAGTAGGTAATATATCTACTACTTTAGAGAAAAATCCAATTAAGGGACAGGAATCTATAGAAGCTAGATTTACAAAGGATGATGGAACTGAATATAATCCTCTTGATGAGATAGATTCGGGAATAATTTGGCAAAACATCATTGATGGCGGATGTAATACTGATGCTATTAGTTGCGGCCCTCCCAATGTTGTATTTTTTGGTGGTGATGGTGACGGAGCAACTGGTAATCCTGTGATTAACTTGGCTGGAGAATTAATTGGTGTTGATATTATAAGTCCTGGACAATATGTTAAAGCGCCCTTAGTTTCTTTTGAGGATCCTTGTGGTAATGGTAAAGGTGCTATTGGCAGGCCTGTTTTAGGAAAAGTAAAAAATAAAAATAAAATTGTTTATAGATGGAAACAAAAAAAAGTTAAGATAAAAGAAGGAGAAGTCGCTAGATTAACTATTATTAGATCTGGACGTACTGATGTTAGATCAAGAATAAGAGTAAAAACTCTTAAAAATAGAGGAACTGCTTTATTCAATGATGATTTTAAATTTAAAAAAGAAGTTATTGAGTTTAAACCTGGACAAACAGAAAAAGTCTTTAAAATTAAAGCAAGAGCAAAAGGAGGTGGTGGTGAAGGATTTAGAAATACTGATATAGAAGGGAAAGAACATTTCTATGTTAGTATCAGAGTTAAAAAATTAAAGAAAAAAGATAATAAGGGTATTAAAAAATTAGATAAAATTAAATTAAAAATTAAAAAGAAAAGGAAATATGTAAAAGTCGTGATTACTGATAAAGAATCTGAAATTGTAGATTATGATGAACCAATACTGCCAGAAACACCACCCGGAACACCACCAGATCCTGAAGATGAAATTAATGAAGAAGATATTGAAATAATAGATGATGATAAAGATCCAAATGATCCAGAAGATGATGATATAATTGATGATGAGTTTGATGATGACGAAGATGATGATGACGATGAAATAGGCGTCACGGATGTTATAATGGATGATAGTGGATATGGATATGAAGCATACCCTTATGGAGACAAGGGGGGTGGAGGAAGGGTTTGGGCTAATAGATGCCAAACTACTATCCATAGAGCCAATTATGATTGGGACATCCCTTATAGTAAAGGCACCACAATAACTGCATATTATGGAGACGAAATAACTTTTCCCGGTGAACAAAAAATATTAATTGATGAAAAGTTCACTGAGGATATGATACCAGGATGTGTAGTCAAGGGGACTAATCCGAAAATTAAGGACATGAGTAACTTTGATTATACTCAAGGAAAAGCTTATGAGACTGGGATCAAGCATCAATTTGGAGCGTTTCTTGATCTTCGACTTGCAAAAGAACAGGGATTTTCTGATCAAGATGTAAGGTTTTTCTTGACAAACAAGTTTTTCCTAAGAGTTGGCCCTAAAATGAGAGATTTATTAGATGATCCTAAATGGGGTAAAATTCCTGAATATAGTGTGACATTTACTGCTCCTGGATGTCCTGCAGGAACACCAGAAGATCCAAATGAACCTCCAACTTCTAAAGGTGATGGTGATGATAAAGTTGCTACATTGAGTGGTATTGCTATTGATAACGGAGGATTTGGATATAATCCCGATGATGAACTGATTATTCCGGGTGCTGAAGGAGAATTGATCATCGAGAATGGTGCAATCATAGGTGTCAAAATCACTAATCCAGGTATCGGATTTACAACTCTCCCCGAAATCAGAATAAATACTAAGACTGGATTTAATGCTGATCTGAAACCTGTGCTGAGATTTATTGATGTAAATGATTCTGGATTTGTTGTTCCACTTGGAACTCCAACTCTGCAAGTTATCGATTGTGTGGGTAAAGTATAATGGGTGCAGCAAAATGTCCTGATTATAATAGAATTGGTAACCTCTTTGGTGAGGTTTCATTTGAACAAGTAGATAGTCAAAATAATAAACAAGCGGTGATGATACGCCGTATTTTTCCTAATCCTGGATTTAGACGAAGTCAATATATTGGACTTCAATGCACCGGAACACTCAACGGATCTATTAACGTATCAGCACCAGCATGTTATAATGTGCGTTGTGGTGAAAAACCAGTAGATGGCATCGCTGGTGTGACGTATGCTGAAAACGGTGATTTAATTTTGTTTGCTCCTAGAGGAAGAGTAAGAATAGTAGCAAGAGATATTGATCTTATTGCAGAAGGTAATGGTGACACCACTGGGTTTATAAACATTCATTCAAATGCTGCCATTGATATGGACACCGCTGAAATGAGTATACAGGCGGATGATTCTGTTGGTATCGCTGCAGAAAGGAGTGTAAATATTAATTGTATGCAAAAAGTGGGGGTGAATGCAGCAAACTTTAAAGTGGTTGAAGCTGCTGATGTTACAGCATTATTTGGTTCTGGATCTAATACTTTTTTCCAGACAATAGATGGACTCAACAAACTTATCAGGAGTTTAGTGGCATAAGATGGAAGTAGGAGACATTCATGTAGGAAAACAATTAAATTGTGTTTTCACCCCTCAAGGACTCAATCCAACTGCTGCAATAAATCCATTCGGTACTGGAGATGTAGCTGTTTGTGGAACAGCACATTTTAATGGTGGTGTGTTAGTCGGAAGTGGAAAATTTTTCCCTCCTGCTCAACCACTTGCAACCACTATGTTGACTCGTCCATCTCCGGAAGAAAATCCAAGGGCAACTGTACCTTCAATTCTTTATATTAGAAATTCTATTCCACCTGTGCCAACACCAATGGATGTTGTGGTTGGAGATCCAGTCGGCCCCGTTGGTGTTACGATGTTATGCTCTACTCTTAATATTACTACTGCAGTTCTTACAGTTGAAATAGCACCGCTTAAGAAAAAGACTATTGCCCTAGAAAAGTCAGAAGGTGCTGAAGTCAAAACAGGTGCTCAAGTTGAAACTGGAGCTCAAACACAATCAGGAGTAGAAGCAAGAGCAGCTGCTAAGGCAATTATGGGCCCTACAGCGTTTAGTGGACAAGTAACTGCTCCTAATTTTGCGGGATCTTTTACTGGAGGTTTAAATGGTGTTGCATCAGGTAATAAACCCCTGGGTGCTTTTGATATTCCTCATTGGAAAAAGAAAAATACTAGAATCCGTCACATTGTTACTGAAGGCCCTGAACCTGGAATATATGTTCGTGGAAAAGTAAAAGGTAATGTTATTGATCTTCCAGAATATTGGGAAGGACTTGTTGATCCAGAAACAATCACGGTTACTTTGACTGCTTTTGGCAGAGCGCAGAATTTATATGTTAAGGAAATTGAGGACGGTAAGAGAGTGATTATCGCAAATGAAGATCTCTCTATGCCAGATTGTCATTATGAAGTGTGGGTAGCAAGGTGGTTAGATCCAAGAAATCATGATAAAATATTACATGTCACTTACGAAGGAGAAACGCCTGCAGATTATCCCGGCGATCCCAAAGACTTCTTAGTAGGTGGTTGGGACTATGATCGAAGAGAAACGCACTGGTAAAGAAATCAATGATAATCATTTTCTTAATGGGAGGATAAACTATGGCATCAGAAGATATAAAAAAACTTATTAAAAAATCTGTTGACGTTAAAGCTCAACAAATAGGATTTGTCCAAGATGAAATCATCATTGCTGATGATAGTAAATCATTTTACGATGATGCAATAGAAAAACTTGAAAGACATGTTTTTGAAGAAACTGAAGATGTAAATAGATCATTTGCTGATGTCCAGACTGCATATCAGGATCGAATTGATTCGCCTTGTAGAACCGATTTATTTTGGAGATTTGTTGGGATTCAGGAAGCCTCTGGAGGACAACAGTCACAAGATCAATATTGGTTTAGATGTACAAGATTAAGTGCTACACCTTATAGAAATGATGTTGGAATTGGAACAACAACAGGAACTCCCACTCTGACAAAATTAAATTCTGATGGAACAAGCACTACAGATAATCTCAGTAGTGAACTGGGTTTTGATCGAAGAAATTTATATGGATTAAAATATTATGAAGAACCATTTAATGAAGATATTGGTAACACTTTAATAGGCTCATTTATTGGTACGTGTAGTATCGGATCATCAGAGATCACTATAATGAATCTAACGAGTAAAAATACAAAATATGAACCGGGACAGATAATTTCTCGTTGCACGAAGTCTGGTGTTCTCCAAATTAGTCCCATTAAAATTACAGAAGTCGGTATTGGAACATTAACAGTAAATCTTGAACCAGTTGGAATAGCTAGTACACAAGCAACAGTTAATATCATTAAGACTAATGTTGCAATGGGAGATAATGCAGCTGCTCCAGAACCTGATAATTCACTCGTCAGTTTCAGGGTTATTGCAGATCCTGATGAATTCTTAAAAGGAAGAAAAAAATTTAAAGTTCCATTTAAAAAAGATCCATTTAATGATCAAGTCATTAGTATTGCCACAACATCTAATATTGGTGCAGGTAAATCAGTTTTTCTAGTTCAAAATGGAGATACTAAAAAACAAGATGAATGGAATACTGGAGATGCATTCCTAGTAAATACTGATGGAGAACAGTACATTTTTGAACCAGAAGTTGGCCCTGGAAGAATTTATTTTACGCTTGGATTTGATGATAAACCAATTCTTTTTAATGGAGATGACGCTGAGGAAGGTGATACTAGATCAAATGCTGGCGGTTTTCCAACAGGATCAGAAACTAATCCATTCTACGAGTCATTAAATTCTTGCTCATCTGCAATTAATAATGCTATAACAAACACACTTGGTATTTCAAGCACAAAAGAGACTGCACTTATTAGTAATGATTCAGTAAATCAAACATTACTTGTGTCATCTAATGCATTAAGATCGCAGCGTAATGATATTTCTCTTAGAATTTTTGGTATGCGCAAGGTTTTGGGGAATGAGAATGATGATATAGATACTTTAGATTCACTTAGCTCTGTTATAGAAGATCCTACAATTCTTGATGTTATAGATGACTGAACCTAATTTTGAATTTCTGCACGGCAGAACAACGAAGAACATGATAGAACTTCCCAAGTCATGGGAAGAAGATATAGATATGAGTACTGTGACGATTCACCTCACTCAGGTGGGTTCTAACCAGGACTTGCGTGTGAAGCGTCACCAGGGTAATGAGATTCACCTTTCAACCAATGGGTTACCAGTGGATTGCTACTACATGATCGTGGGTGAATTGCTTGACAAGGACGCCTGAGTCCTCTATAATAAGTGGGTAATCAAGAGAACACCTAATGCAAGACGAGTATCTCTCCCGAGTCGTCATCGATCCTTCCACTCGCAACTTCTATCTTTACTCCAATGAAGGTGATGAAAAAGTTGTAGACTGTGAAACAGTTGATGAATTTATGAGTGTAATGTCTTTTATTCGTTCTACCGCTTCTGATGAAGTTGTTGCATATGCTAACCCACTCTGAATCTTTATATCAAGAAATCCTTAAGTGCTACGAGTATGAGAGTAGAAACCCGACAATCTATGGAAATGTTATTCGTGTCAAAATGGAATCTGCCGAAAGCAGCAGAAAATTGCGGGTTGACAAATAAGGAGATGAAGATTACATTCAACGAATATTGTAGATTTCACCCTCCTACATATCCAACCTGAAGGTTGATTTTTTGGGAGTGTGGCGGAATCGGTAGACGCACCAGACTTAAAATCTGTTGAGAATCAATCTCGTGGGGGTTCAAGTCCCCCCACTCCTATTCTCCGCTCATATGTAACTGACTGGAGTTCACAATGTTAATCGACTGTTTTTCTTATAAAATCTTTAAATCTAAATTAAATTTTTTACATAGAGAAAAATTAACCAATAAAATTAAAAATATTAAATCAGATTCTTTTATAAAAGGCGTTAATTCAAAAACAACAAATGCAAAAATTTTTGATGTTTTTGAAAACGATGTAAGATTTAAAGATAAAGATACCAATCTAATTGATTATCTTTCATATCAAATAGAAAAAGAATTAAATTTATTTTCAAAACAAATAAAATTAAATAAAGAATTAGAAATTAGTAATTTATGGTGTGTTAGTTATAAAGACACGGAAAAATGTGTTCCACATAGACATAGTAGTGATAGAAATTATTGCTTTTCTGGAATATACTATTTAAATTTTGATAGTAATGAACATAAGTCAACTACTTTTTATAATGATGGAAGTTTGAGTGAATCATTAACACCCGACTGTGATGAAGATGATTTACTAATTTATCCTGCAGATATTTGGCATGGATATCATGGAACAGTCTCTTCAAAGGAAAGAATTGTTATTCCTTTTGATGTTAAAGTTAAATCAAACATTAAATACTATTAATGCCCCTGTAGCTCAATGGCAGAGCAACGCTTTTGTAAAGCGTAGGTTGTCCGTTCAAATCGGATCGGGGGCTTAACGAGAAGACAGCGGTAATAAATAACTCATACAGAAATAGTGTGTTAGTAAGATGCCTCTCAGTCGTCTAGATAATTTTCTAAAGAATGCGCGTGGCAACATTCTCTACGTAAACCCAAACGATTTAGATGCCACAGACTCTATTGAGAATCAAGGAAATTCTCTAGCACGTCCGTTCAAGACGATTCAAAGAGCACTTATTGAAGCAGCTAGATTTTCGTACCAGAGTGGATTAGATAACGATAGATTTAGTAAGACAACTATACTTTTATATCCTGGTGAGCACGTAGTTGATAATCGTCCTGGATGGATTCCAGACGGAGCGGGTACTTTTAAATTAAGAGACGGATCTACATCTACAGACTTTTCCGATTTTTCACTGAGCACTAATTTTGATCTCACATCTGACAACAACTCATTATATAAACTTAACAGTGTTCATGGTGGAGTTATTCTACCTAGAGGAACTTCTTTGGTAGGTTTAGATCTTCGTAAGACAAAGATTCGTCCTAAGTATGTCCCTGATCCTGAAAATGCAAACATCGAAAGATCTGCATTATTCAGAGTAACTGGTACTTGTTACACATGGCAGTTCTCCATCTTTGATGGTGATCCTAATGGAACAGTTTTTAAAGATTATTCTTCAAACATCTTTGTTCCTAATTTCTCTCACCATAAACTTACTTGCTTTGAGTATGCTGACGGAAAAAATAATGTAAAAATTAATGATGCCTTCATTAGCAATTATGATGGAGGAAGGACTGATCTTGACATGTATTATGAAAAGGTTGGTTTAGCGTATGGTGTTTCATCTGGAAGACAAATCACACCAAACTATCCTAATTCTGGAGTTGATATTCAGCCCAAGATTGATGAGTTCCGTATTGTAGGCCCTAAGAGTGGCGCAATAGGTATTTCAAGTATCAAGGCAGGTGATGGCGTAACTGCTACAACAGAAGTTACTGTTACTCTTGAGAGTGCATTATTTGGATTGGATGTTGATACTCCAATTAAGATATCTGATGTTGCTACAGATGCATATAATGGACAGTTTGTTGTCAGTGATGTATTAGCATCAACGACTGAGGGAACAACACAGTTTAAGTATAGTGTATCCAATCCTCCTTCTGATGCACTTCCTACTGTTACTGGTTCAAAAGTAGATCTTCAGTCTGATAGTGTTACTTCTGCATCTCCATATATCTTTAATATTTCTCTACGTTCCGTCTTTGGTATGTGCGGAATGCACGCTGATGGAAATAATGCACTAGGATTTAAGTCCATGGTGGTTGCCCAGTTCACGGGTATTGGACTTCAAAAAGATAAGAATGCTTTTGTTAAATATAATCCTACCAGTGGTGAGTATAAGGATTCAACTTTTGCTGGTAATGCAAATATTAATGAAGATAGTCGTGCTATCTTTAAACCCGACTATGAAAATTACCATATTAAGGCATCAAATGATTCTGTAGTTCAAATTGTTTCTTGTTTTGCGATTGGTTATGCCCAACATTTTGTAACTGAAAGTGGTGGTGATTTATCTGTTACAAACTCTAATTCCAACTTTGGTTCAAAAGCACTTGTATCTAAGGGATTCAAGAGAACTTCATTCTCAAGAGATGATGTGGGATATATTACTCACATTATTCCCCCAAAAGAACTTGAGACTGCAACCGGTGCAATTGAGTTTAATGCAATCGATGTTCACAAAACTGTAGTAGGTGTTGCTTCCACCAGTAGACTCTATCTTTACAATCAAACAAATTTAAGTTTTCCTCCTGATAGTGTTGTCGAGGGTTATAGAATTGGTGCTAAAGAGAATGATTCTTTAAATGTTTTAATACCTGATAGTAATGGCACTCCTACGAACTATTCAGCTCGTATTGTGATGCCAGATACTGAGTTATCATCAACTCAGGATTCGTTCCAGAAAGTTCATAAGGTTGGCAGAAACGCTGGTATTAACAGTATTACATCAAATACAATTACACTTGATGCAGATCATAATATTCTTTCTGGTGAGAGTATACGTGTTGTAGCAGAAGATGGACATCTTCCTGATGGTTTGGAAACCAATGTAATATATTTTGCTATTACATCTGGTGTGGGAGCAGATCAGATTAAGATTGCTAAAACTCTTAATGATTCTATCACTGGTGATGCGATTACTATCAATAATAAAGGCGGTATTTTAAGAGTTCAAAGTAGAGTATCTGATAAAGTTGCTGGCGACATCGGACACCCAATTCAGTTTGATACTGACGAATCTCAGTGGTATGTTACCGTAGGGACTGCATCTACAGATAATAATATCTATTCCACAATTTCAGGACTTGGAACTGCATCACTTGGATCTGCTACTCCAAGAACCTTTATCAATCGTCAACCTGACACAAGAAATGTCATTGACACGATTTATAGAGCACGTTATGTAATTCCTTCTGGTTCTGGAATCACATCTGCTCGTCCTCCTGTTGATGGATATATCCTTCAAGATTCTTCCAAAACATCAGGTTCAACAGATACTGAGGTTGCATCATATTTCAGTCCTACCACTGTCTCAATTAGTAATGTTAATGAGCAGAGAAACTTTAGATTTATTGCTAATGCAAGTTGGAGTAGTAATGTTGCCAATATTTTAACGGAACTTCCTCATGATCTCAAGGTAGGATCAGAAGTAGAAATCAAAAATATTACTAGTGGAAATAATCCTGTTGGTACTGCTAATTCTGGATTTAATGGTAAGTTCGACGTTACAGGAATTACTAGCGCGAGAGAATTCACTGTTTCACTTGTTAGTTCTGCTGGCCCCGGTTCGTTCACTAATGATACATCTAGTAGAACAACAAGTCTGCCTACATTCACTCAGACAAGAACAAAGGGAACATATCAAGTATATCGTTCACAACAGATTCAAAAGTATGTTCCCGGTGAGCAAGATGGAATCTACCATCTATTAATTATTAATAGTTCTAATTCTCCTTCAGTATCACCTTTCTCTACAGAAAGATTCTCTCAATCTATTCAACAGTTATATCCACAAACTAATAGAGATAATCCAAAGAGCGATCCTAAACACTCTGCATCTTTTGCACTTCCTTCACCGATTGGTGAGACTGTAATTAATGATCCACAAAATAGTGTAACTAGCGAGACTTTATGTGCTCAGATTAGAGATTATAACATTGGTATTGGCATAACTGAGATTCAATCAAATAGTGTAGGTACTGCTCATACGATCTTTACCACTATTGATCATGGATTTAATCGTGCAGTCAACGTCAGTATTGCTAATAGTGGTGCTGGATATGGAAATGGGAGTGCTGGATTTATATACAATGCAAAATTAGCGTCTGCCGGTGCGGCAAGCACTCAAGGACAAAATGCCACGGCTAGAATTCAGGTTAATGCTTCTGGTGGCATTATCGCTGCAAAGATAATGGATGGAGGAAGTGCTTATACTGTTGGAGATTCACTTCAAGTTGTTGGAGTTGGAACCACCTCTGGATATTCTGTTGGTATTCTTGAAGTAACGAAAATACATGATAATACTGACGATACAATAGATTTAAGAAATGTCAAACCTGAAGTAAATAATCCATATAATAATCTTTATAGAATTACTGGGGTAACAGCAGGATCTTCTAAGGAAGTTCTTGTTTCTTCTGCTTCTACTGTAAGTGGAGTTTCAGGAGTTGGAGTAACAGATCTTTCAACTGCCACTATTCAAGTTCTTGGTAGAACTCATAATGTAAGTTCTTTCAATTATGACAAAGACACTGGCATTGCTGTTGTTACAACAACTCAAAATCATGGATTAAGAGTTAATAATAAAATAAAAATTGCAGGAGCTGAACAATCACTATATCGTGGTGATTTTATTGTTAAAAAGACTAATGCGCTTAATACTTTTGAAATAAGTGTAGGTGTCGGAACTGTTGCTCCTACCGCCACTGGAACTATCAGAGTATTTCCTTTTGGATATGCATCTGCGGGCGGTAATGTTGTCATAGAAAATGAAAATCTGAGTGGAAGACAACAATCAACATATGCTGGTATTACCACTACAATCTCTTCATCTATTCTGACTGCAACAACATCTGATATCGACATTCTGAACATCACCGATACTGATATTAATATTGGCGACTATCTGATTATTGATGAAGAAATCGTTAGAGTTAAGACAACTGTAACCGGAAATCCAGTCAAAGTATTCAGAGGAGTTCTTGGAACAAAGGCAGTTTCTCATGATATCAATTCTGTTATTAAGAGAATCGATTGCCGTCCAGTTGAATTTAGAAGAAACTCAATCATTCGTGCATCTGGACATACATTTGAGTATGTTGGTTACGGCCCTGGAAACTATTCTACTGCATTACCTGAAAAACAAGACAGAGATCTAAGCACTAAAGAAGAACTTATCTCTCAATCACTGAAGTTTGATGGTGGTGTAAATGTCTACACCGGTATGAATGATGCTGGTGACTTCTATGTTGGAAACAAGAAAGTAAGTTCTGCCACTGGACAAGAGGAAGTATTTGATGCACCAATCCCAACAGTAACAGGTGAAGATGTATCAACCAGTGGTATTAGTGTTGGATTTGACGTTCTTACACCCCTTGAGGCGTCTATCAGTCGCTCTTTAAGAGTTGAAGGTGGCCCAGATGGAAACATCGTTTCTGAATTTGATGGCCCAGTAATCTTTAATGAAAAGATTACTTCAACTTCAAGTAAAGGTATCGAGTCTAATTCCTTGTTCTTACAAGGCGATACAACTGTTTCTAGAAAATATACGGTTGGTATTGCAACTCCTTCACTTGCAGGAAATCCTGGTGATGTTGTTTTCAATGCCAATCCTACTAAAGGTGGTTATGTTGGTTGGATTTATACAACTAATAATGATTGGTATCGCTATGGTAATGTAAGTCTTGAGAAGACTCTAAGTGTTGGAATCTTTGATTCTGTTGGTATTGCAACTACAACTCCAGGTACAAATGTCCTAAAAGTTGGTAGTGGTGGAACTCAGTTTAGCGTTGATACCTCTGGTAGAGTTGGTGTCGGCACAGATGCAAATGTCTTCCAGTTCAGAGTAGAGGGTGATTCTTACATTTCTGGTAATGTAAACTCCGCTGGTATAATAACTGCAGCTCAATTCATCGGTGATGGTTCGGCATTAATTAATCTTCAGAATGATAGTTTGTTTAGTGGCACTCCTGTTGGACTTGGAACTGGTATCTTCCCCAACAATCTCGTTCGCGTGGGTGTTGGAACTTCTGTACCTCACTTCCCACTTGATGTTGGAACAACTGGAACCGGAACAACAGATCTTAAGGTTAGAAATGATGCCATTTTTGATGGAAGAATTGATGTAAACAATGTAAATGTTACTGGTATATTAACTGCTATATCTTACAAACTAGATAGTACATCCGGCGAAATTCGTGTTGGTATTATTACTGCCAATAACATTGTAGTTGGAACTGCACTTTCAACTACAAGTAATCAAACTGGATTTGGTACAGCAACACCAAGAGCAAAAGTTGATATTGAAGGATCTGCTAAGTTTAAAACATATTCAGAATATGTTGAAGAACTTGACATCTCTGGTGGTAATGTAAATGTTGATCTGTCAATCGCTCAATCATTTACATTGACAGTTGATGAAGAAGTAACACAATTTACACTTCTGAATCCTCCCTCAGGTGCTACTGCATTCTCAATTCTTATTACGCAGGATAGCACTGGATATTCTGTTGGAATCGCCACCTTTAAAGATAGTGGAGGATCTGCAATTCCTGTTAAGTTCCCCGCAGGTGGTGTCTTGCCTATTGTAACAACCACCGCTGCTAAATCTGATATCTATTCATTCAAGACATTTGATGGCGGATCAACACTCTTCGGTGTAGTTGGAGGACAAAACTTCGCATGATAGGATTAGGGTTCTATAACGCACACAATACAACTCTGGACATCAATGGGCCTTTCCTGAGGTTTACTGATGAACCAGCGTCAGCAACAGCAAATGATGGCGGTAGTGTTACGATAAGTGGCACTGCCGTTGCTGAATTTAAGCATAACCCATCAACTATTCCAGGAGAAAGAGTTACAAATACTGGAGAAATAAAATATCAATGGTATATTGATGGTGTCGCTGCAGTAGATGCCACAGATAGAATAAGTGGTTCTCAGACAAATGAAATTACAATATCAAATCTTGTAAGTCCTACTGATAATGCTAAATCAGTTTTTTTGAGAGCAACATATGAAGGTTCTGCATATCAATCCGAATCCGGTGCAATTACAGCAGGTATTGCAAGATCCACTGGTAATGGTGTCAACGAGCCCGTAGATACAAGTGCTGCTATTATTACAGTAAATCCAACAATTTCTATTACAACTCAACCAGTAGATGCAACTGCTGCTCAGGAATTAAATGCAACATTTACAGTGGTTGCAGAAGCATCTGATGGAAGTGATGTTTTGTATCAATGGAATAAAGATGGAGTTGCTTTATTAGATAGTGATACAGTAAGTGGTTCTAATACTCCAACACTTACTATTTCTGGTTCAGATATAGGAACATCAAATATTACTGTTACGATATCACATCCGACTGCTGGAAATTCACCGGTAACTTCAGATACGGTTGTATTCAATGTTGTTTCCTCTAGAGATATTGTTTCATATCTTCAGCATGATGGTAGTGGAAACTTCTTCAATAGTGGTGAGCAGAATTTATTTACAGCACCACTTACTATCACTGCCAATCCAGCAAATGCCCAGAGACTTACATCATTCCATGCTCCAGAAAAAGATATTACTATAAAAATAACAATGGCAGCAGGTGCTGGACAAAATAGAAATGGAAATACAGGTGGAGAAGGTGGTAAATCTGAATTTGTTATTACTCTCGAACAGAATCAAGAATATGTTGTAAAACTTGGTTCAACATCAGCACCTACTGGTGGTGCCAACGGTGGTGGTGGATCAGCTGTTCTTTACAAAAAAGCAAGAGTCATTGTCGCATTAGGAGGAGGTGGCGGTGCCGGAAGTAGTAGTAAAGGTGGAAAAGGTGGAGGAATTGGACTTGCTGGAGAAAATGGAACAGGAAGAAATGCGGGTGCAGGAGGATCTACAATCACAACAGGAAATCTATCTACTAGTGGGCAACCTAGAAGTGGTTCCACTGGAGGAACACTATCTGCTTGCACTATAGGATCTAAGGTTTTAAGGAATCTATATTCTCCTTGCGACGATTATGGACTCTCTAAATTCCTTAATTATTTTGCAGTGCCTATGCAAGAATCTCCTACAATTCAAAGAGGATTTAAAGGTGGTACTGCATATAGAAACAATGGCGGTAATGGATCTGGCAATGAAGGTGGTGGCGGATCTGGTGCAAATGGTGGTAATGCTGCAACTTCTAATGGTTCTGGTGGTGGAGGAGGTAGCGGATATTCAAGCGGAGAAGTAACTGTCCTTAGCACTGAGTTAGGTGGAAATACTTCTGGAAATGCATTTATTACTTTTGAGTATTACATACCATAAATAGTAAAAACCTAACGGGGGATAGTGAACCCAAATGGCAGTAGATAAGAATTTTGTCATCAAGAATGGAATTGAAGTAAATTCCAATCTAATTTTTGCTGATGCCAATACCAAGAAAGTAGGAATCGGAAGCACAGGGCCTCGCTTTACTCTTGATGTTCGTGGGGGAATTGCAGCAACTGATGGAAATTTCTCAGGAATTTTAACTGCTCAAACCGTAACACTTACTGGCGGAATTAGTGCCAATCAATTATCAGTTAGTGGATTAAGCACTCTTACTTATCTTGAGAGCACTAATGTAAAAGCAAGCGGTATAACAACACTTACCACCGCTGATATAACAACTTTATCAAATTATCCCAACTTTACTGGTGGATTATCTGTAGTTGGTGTTGCTACTGCATCATCATTTACTGGTAATTTAACAGGAAATGTCGTTGGAAATGTAACAGGAAATGTAACAGGAGAACTCGCTGGAACAGCTGTTACTACTGGTGCATATGGTGCTCATGTATCTGGTGTTCTCACAGCAACTTCTTTTATTGGTGATGGTAGTGGATTAACAAATACCATTTCTGGTGTTGGCATCAACTCTGGTGGAACTAACATTGGTTATGGAGTCACTACACTGAACTTTGTTGGTACGGGAACTACTGTTGAAGTTTCTGGAACGACAGCAAATATCGCTCCTGGAGGTGGTGCTGGAAGTGGTTCAATCACTATGGCAATAGGTGTAAGAGTTGGAACTGCGGTTACTTTTTCATTCTCTGGTTCGTCATTTAATATTTCCAACCGCTCTGGTGGAAACACAGTTATAAATATTTAAAATTCTATCTTATTCATGGCAAATAGATTCCCACTTATTGCTAACTCTTCTGCAAATCAAATTCAAGAGATTCCTAGTGGTGATAATCTTGATTTGAATAATAATGGAATTGTAAATGCAACATCAATTACCGCAACTTCATTTTCTGGAGATGGTTCTGGTTTAACTGGTGTCGCATCTACTGATAATATTCAGACTGCTACCGACGCTACATTCCTTGCAAATGTAAATATCAGTGGAATTACTACTACAACAAATAAGATTGAAGTACGTAGTGATGATGGAAGTGAAGGTAGAATTGATTTCTATTGTGAAAGTAGCAATGCCCATTATACAAGAATTCAAGCTGCTCCACACTCATCCTACTCTGGAAATGCAACAGTTGTTCTACCTAATTCAAGCGGAACACTTCTTCTTACTGGTGGATCCGGCGCTGGTTTAACAGCACTAAACGGTTCTAATATCGCTTCAGGAACTATTGATGCTGCCAGAATATCCACACTTAATCAAAATACAAGCGGAACTGCTGGTGGACTTAGCGGCACTCCAAATATTACCGTAGGTGCAGTTGTATCTGGACATATTGCTAATTCAGGTGTCACGACTTCAACTGGGGGTTTTGTTGGTAACTTAACTGGTAACGTTGCCGGTGCCCTAACAGGTAATGCTGATACTGCAACTTCTGCTACTTCAGCAACAACCGCAACTAATGCGACTAATATTACTCTGGCAGATGAATCAAGTGACTCAACCTGTTTTCCTGTATTTGCTACTGCCGCTACAGGAAATCAAGCACCAAAAACTGATTCTAGTGAATTGACATATGATGCCTCTAGTGGAACACTTTCTTGTTCTAGTTTCAATTCTACATCCGATATCAATCTAAAGAAAGATATTGAAATTATAACAAACGCAAATGAAATCTTAAATCAAATAAATGGAGTGAATTTTACCTGGATAAATTCAAATAAACCTTCAATCGGTATCATTGCTCAAGAGATAGAAAAAGTTCTTCCACAATTAGTTAATGTAAGGACTGACACTGGAACTAAGTCAGTAAACTATAATGGTTTAATTGGTGTTCTTATTGAGGCAGTAAAAGAACTTTCACAAAGAGTTGAAGAATTGGAGAGAAGTAATTAATAAATATATAAAGAAAACGCCTAGTAGACAGCGAAAATGGCTATTCAAGTTTCTGGTGTAAACGTAATAGATAACGATAGAAATTTCAATGTAGGTATATTAACAGCTACATCATTAGATGTTCCACCACAAGTAATTACCTTCAGTCCAACAGATGGTTCATCAGATGTAGCATTAACATCTAATATTGTCATTACTTATGATGTTCCCATAGAAAAAGGTAGTGGTAACATTACTTTAAGAGATGGTAGTGCATCGGGAACCGTAATTGAAACAATTGCAGTTTCGTCAGGTTCCGTTTCAATATCTGGTGGAGCGGTAACTATTAATCCTAGTGACTTTCCCACCGGAAAAGATATCTATGTTGTAGTTGATGATGGTGCCTTTGAAAGTACTTCACTAGGTAGTGGAACAAACTTAATAAACACTTATAATTTCACAACAGGGCCTATTACAACATCATCCTTCTCTCCTTCTGATGGTGCCACGGGACAATCTGTTAGCACTAATATTGTCATTACGTTTAGTGAAAACATTACTAAAGCATCAGGAAATATTACCTTAAGAGCGGGTAGTGCATCAGGAACCATAAGACAAACTATTGATGTAACAACTGGTGCTGTGTCTGTTTCTGGCACTCAAGCAACCATCAACCCTCCATCTGATCTTCAATATGAAGAAGATACTTATGTAGTTGTAGATGCAGGATGTTTTAGAAACTCTGATGGTGATTTTGCATCAGGTAATGCTATTATTAATACTTATAACTTTACTACAGAATCTGATGTTCCGCCATTGGGAGGTGAATTTAGTGGTAATGCTGGATACCTTATCTGTTGTTCAGGAGGTAATTTATGGATTGCAGCACCTTGTTCGTCTCAAGTCTGTAGGGGTTGGCATCAAAGAAGTGATGGAATTACAAGAGCACAACAAGTATCATCATGCTCTGGATGGTTTATACCCACTTATGCACAATTCCAAAATCCAGGATATCAATGTAGAACTTATTGGACTGGTACATCCCCCAACTGTTCATATTGGACTCAGACGGTGTGTCAAACCGAATTCAACAACGCTGTCGTAGCAAACTTTCACCCTGTTGCGGTGCCCATGAGCATAGGCTACTGGTATGATAATAAAAATGTTCGTGCCTTCAGATGTGTATCTTATTAACTAAATAAGCATCATCAATAAATAACTAAAGCAAACGCCTAGTGTACAGCGAAAATGGCAATTCAAGTTTCTGGTGTAAACGTAATAGATAACGATAGAAATGCAAATGCTGGTATTATAACAGCAACCTCATTAGAAGTCGATCCGGTTGCCATTACATTTAGTCCATCTGATGGATCATCTGATGTATCATTGACATCTAATATTGTAATTACATATAATGCAAGTATTGCTAAAGGAAGTGGTAATATTACCTTAAGAGACGGTAGTGCATCAGGAACTGTAATTGAAACTATAGCAGTCTCTTCGGGATCTGTTTCATTATCTGCTGCTCAAGTAACCATTAATCCTAGTGATTTTCCAACTGGTAAAGACATTTATGTCGTGGTTGATGAAGGTGCTTTTGTTCAAAGTAATACCGAATTAGGTGGTTCAAGTGCATTATTGAATACTTATAACTTCACCACAGGGCCCATCACAACATCATCTTTTAGTCCATCTGATGGTGCCACGGGACAATCTGTTACCACTAATATCGTTATTACTTTTAGTGAGAATATAACCAAAGGATCAGGGAATATAACCATCAGAAGTGGTAGTGCATCTGGATCTGCTCTTCAAACTATTGATGTAACATCTGGTGCTGTTTCGGTATCAGGAACACAAGCAACCATCAATCCACCATCCGATTTAGCATATGAAACTGATCAATATATTGTTGTTGATGCAGGATGTTTTAGAAACTCTGATGGAGATGTTGCATCAGGAAACGCAATAATCAATACTTATAACTTTACAACAGAATCTGATATTCCGCCATTAGGAGGTGCTGGTAAAGGTGGATACCTTATCTGTTGTTCATCAGGTAATTTATGGATCGTGGCACCATCATCAACTCAAGTAAGAAGAAATTGGTACAATAGAAATAATGCCATAACAACTGCTAATGCTAATGCTGCTTGTGGTGATTGGTTTATACCAACCTGCGCACAACTAAACAATCCAGGATATACTTGTCGTACTTATTGGGACTCGTACCAGACAAACTGTGCCTACTGGAGTAATACACCGTATGCTCCCTGGGCCGCTTATTGTGTGTTTTTTCAGCCTGGCTCAGCACTTAATGGCGATCAAAATTATATAAACTCAGATATATATGTCCGCGCCTTCAGATGTGTATCATATTAATTAAATGATTACCATCGATAAATAATAAAAGCAAATGCCTAGTGGATAGCGAATATGGCTATTAAAGTCTCAGGAACAGTTGTAATTGATAACGATAGAAACTTTAGTGTAGGCGTAGTAACAGCTACATCATTAGATGTTCCACCACAAGTAATTACCTTCAGTCCCACTGATGGTTCATCAGATAATGCAATTGATACTAATATAGTCATTACCTACAATACAGATGTACAAAAAGGTAGTGGTAATATTACTTTAAGAGAAGGTAGTGCATCAGGAACTGTTATTCAAACCATTGCAGTTTCATCCGGCACTGTATCAATTTCCGGTGGAGCAGTAACAATTAACCCTGCGTCAGATTTACCGACTGGTAAAGACATCTATGTTGTAGTTGATGATGGTGCTTTTGAAAGCACTTCATTAGAAAGTGGAACTAACTTGCTTGATACCTATAATTTTACAACAGGGCCTATTACAGTATCATCCTTCAGTCCGTCTGATGGTGCAACTAATCAAACTATTAGTACTAATATTGTCATAACTTTTAGTGAAAATATTACAAAAGGAAGTGGTAATATTACCTTAAGAGCAAGTAGTGCATCAGGAACTGTAAGACAAACTATTGATGTAACATCAGGTGCTGTGTCTGTTTCTGGCACTCAAGCAACCATTAACCCACCATCCGATCTTCAATATTCAGAAGATACTTATGTAGTTGTGGATGCCGGATGCTTTAGAAACTCTGATGGAGACGTTGCATCAGGAAACGCAATCATCAATACTTATAACTTCACTACAGAAGCAGAACTATCATTAGGTGATATCCATGAAGGTGGATATCTCATCTGTTGTTCATCAAATAATTACTGGATTGTATCACCATCAGCTGCTGAAGTTATTAGAAGCTGGTATGACAGAGCTCAGGCTAATACAAGAGCACAACAAGTCACAGGATGTAGTGGATGGTTTATACCCACTGTAACACAACTCTATAATCCAGGATATACTTGTAGAACTTATTGGGAGGATGGAAATGGAACTAATGCGGTTCACTGTGCCAACGGATACTTTTATTCTAATACAGAAAACAATAGTGCCGATGCATGTGGTGTACGAATTATTACTGGAACACTTCAAGGTTCCTTAGATAAGAGGGGCGATAATGCATTTCCATGTCCCGGTGGGTGTGGATTTAACATCCGTGCCTTCAGGTGTGTATCATATTAATAAAATAATGCTGCTAATAAATAACTAAAGCAAACGTCCAGTAATACGAAATGAGTATTCAAGTTTCTGGTGTAAACGTGATAGATGACGATAGAAATGCAAATGTTGGTATAGTAACTGCAACATCATTAGATGTTCCACCATCAGTTGTTTCATTTAGTCCTACTGATGGATCATCTGATGTATCATTGACATCTAACATTGTTATTACATTTAATGCTACTGTAGAAAAAGGTAGTGGCAATATTACATTAAGAGAAGGAAGTGCATCAGGAACTGTAATTGAAACCATTGCAGTTTCATCCGGTTCTGTTTCGATATCTGGTGGAGCAGTAACAATTAATCCAAGTGATTTTTCAACTGGTAAAGATATCTATGTTGTAGTTGATGACGGTGCATTTACAAGTGCTGCATTGGGTAGTGGAACTGAATTAATTAATACTTATAACTTCACCACAGGGCCCATCACAACATCATCTTTTAGTCCATCTGATGGTGCCACGGGACAATCTGTTAGTACTAATATTGTCATTACGTTTAGTGAAAATATTTCTAAAGGTTCAGGAAACATTACTTTAAAAGCAGGTAATCCATCAACAGGAACTGTAAGGCAAACTATTGATGTAACATCTGGTGCTGTTTCGGTATCAGGAACTCAAGCAACTATTAACCCACCATCCGATCTTCAATATGAAGAAGATACCTACATTGTAGTTGATGCCGGATGCTTTAGAAATGCCGATGGAGATGTTGCATCAGGAAACGCAATAATCAATACTTATAACTTTACTACAGAATCTGATGTTCCGCCATTAGGAGGTGCTTATGGAGGTGGATATCTTCTTTGTTGTTCAGGAGGTAATTTATGGATCATAGCACCAGCAGGAACACTATGTGAATCCTCTTGGTGGCAAAGAAATCAAACCGTAAATTGCGCTAATGCTAATGCTGCTTGTGGTGATTGGTTTGTACCTACTGTAGCTCAATGGAAAAATCCAGGATGGCAATGCAGAGCATATTGGGATAGTGGATTTGGGGATTGGCCTACTTACTACTGGGCTAATTCAGATACATCTGGATCATCGCTGCCCACCACAGCTAATCCTGCATCTCCTACTCAAGGTTGTTGGGTAAATTTAGAACCTACTGAATGCTATTGTGGATCTATACATAAGAGTAATCAAAGAAAAGTCCGTGCCTTCAGGTGTGTTTCTTATTGATTATAAGTAACCACTAATAATAAATAACTAAAGCAAACGCCTAATAAAAAGCGAAGATGGCCATTCAAGTTTCTGGTGTAAACGTAATAGATGACGATAGAAACCTCAATGTAGGTGTCTTAACAGCAACATCATTAGACGTTCCGCCACTAGCAATCAGTTTTAGTCCTACTGATGGATCATCTGATGTATCATTGTCATCAAATATTGTTATTTCATTTAATTCTGATTTAAATAAGGGAAGTGGAAATATTACTATAAGAGATGGTAGTGCCTCAGGAACTATTCTTGAAACCATAGCAGTTTCATCGGGTAATGTATCAATTTCCGGTGGAGTGGTAACAATTAATCCTTCCTCAGATTTTCCAACTGGTAAAGACATTTATGTTGTAGTTCCTGATGGTGCCTTTGAAAGTTCTGCATTGGGTGCTGGTACAAATTTAATTAATACCTATAACTTCACTACAGGGCCCATTACAACATCATCTTTCTCTCCTTCTGATGGTGCCACTCTACAATCCATTACTACTAATATTGTTATTACCTTTAGTGAAAACATTACGAAAGGAAGTGGTAATATCACTCTTAGAGCAGGAAGTGCATCAGGAACTATAAGGCAAACTATTGATGTAACATCGGGTGCTGTTTCGGTATCAGGAACTCAAGCAACTATTAACCCACCATCCGATCTTCAATTTGAAGAAGATACTTATGTGGTAGTAGATGCAGGATGTTTTAGAAACTCTGATGGGGATGTTGCATCAGGAAACGCAATAATCAATACTTATAACTTTACTACAGAATCTGATGTTCCTCCTTTAGGAGGTTCTTATGAAGGTGGACTTCTGATCTGTTGTTCAGGAGGTAATTTATGGATCGTAGCACCATCATCAGTAGAAGTTAAAAGAAGCTGGTGGCAACGAGCCCATGCAGCAACATCGGCTAATGCTAATGCTGCTTGTGGTGATTGGTTTGTACCCACTCTACAAATGATGCAAAACCCAGGATTCCAATGTAGAACTCATTGGGACTCAATAACTTATCCCGAGTGGTACTGGGGTAATAATACAGACTACGGACACCACGGCGTCGGCGCAAAGAGCATATATATGACGACTGGAGGACTGGCTGGCGACAATAAAAATACCAGTTACTGGATCCGTTCTTTCAGATGTGTATCATATTAATAAATAACACTACCAATAAATAATAAAACAAACGCCTAGTAGACAGCGAAAATGGCCATTCAAGTTTCTGGTGTAAACGTAATAGATGACGATAGAAATGCAAATGCTGGTGTAGTAACTGCAACATCATTAGATGTTAACCCAATTCCTATCGCATTTAGTCCATCTGATGGATCATCTGATGTATCATTAACATCCAATATTGTTATTACATATAATTCGAGTATTGCTAAAGGAAGTGGAAATATTACCTTAAGAGAAGGAAGTGCATCAGGAACTGTAATTGAAACTATAGCAGTCTCTTCGGGATCTGTAACTCTATCTGCTGCTCAAGTAACCATTAATCCTAGTGATTTCCCAACTGGTAAAGACATCTATGTTGTGATTGATGAAGGTGCTTTTGTTCAAAGTAATACAGAATTAGGTGGTTCAAGTCCACTATTAAATACCTATAATTTCAGTACAGGGCCTATTACAGTATCATCCTTCAGTCCTACTGATGGTGCTACAGATCAAGAAATTACCACTAATATCGTTATTACATTCAATGAGAATATTGCTAAAGGAAGTGGTAATATTACGTTAAGAGCAAGTAGTGCATCAGGAACTGTAAGACAAACCATTGATGTAACATCAGGTGCTGTATCAGTTTCTGGTACACAAGCAACTATCAATCCACCATCCGATCTTCAATATGAAGAAGATACTTATGTGGTAGTAGATGCTGGATGCTTCACGAATACTGATGGTGATGCTGCATCAGGAAACGCAATTATTAATACTTACAACTTTACTACAAAAGCAAGTTGGCCAGCTTTAGGAGCACAAGGTGAAGGTGGATATCTTATGTGTATGTCAGGAGGTACTTTATGGATTGTAGCACCATCATCAACAGAAGTAACAAGAAATTGGTACAATAGAAACGACGGAGTAACAACCGCCAATGCTAATGCTGCTTGTGGTGATTGGTTTATACCAACCTGTGGACAACTAAAGAATCCAGGAGTAACTTGTAGAACATATTGGGACTCATACGCAAATACACCCCCCCAGGTTTGTATGACTCTCTACTGGAGTACAACATCTCCCGCCAGCCACCTCGCTCGAAGCGTAAGCATATGTAGTATGGGTGTAAACAACGGATCGAAGACTCATAATCGCTGTGTCCGCGCCTTCAGGTGTGTGTCTTATTGATTAAATATCAATTGTCAATAAATATTTAAAGCAAACGCCTAGTGGATAGAGAATATGGCTATTAAAGTCTCAGGAACAGTTGTAATTGATAACGATAGAAATTTCAATGTAGGTATATTAACAGCTACATCATTGGATGTTAATCCACTTCCTATCACATTTAGTCCTACTGATGGTTCATCGGATGTGTCATTGACATCTAATATTGTTATTACATATAATGCGAATATTTCTAAAGGAAGTGGAAATATTACTTTAAGAGATGGTAGTGCATCGGGAACTATAATTGAAACCATTGCAGTTTCATCAGGTTCTGTAACTCTATCTGCTGCTCAAGTAACAATTAATCCTAGTGACTTTCCCACCGGAAAAGATATCTATGTTGTGATTGATGAAGGTGCTTTTGTTCAAAGTAATACTGAATTAGGTGGTTCAAGTCCATTATTGAATACCTATAATTTTACAACAGGGCCTATTACAGTATCATCCTTCAGTCCGTCTGATGGTGCAACTAATCAAACTATCAGTACTAATATCGTTATTACTTTTAGTGAGAACATAACCAAAGGAAGTGGTAATATTACGTTAAGAGCAAGTAGTGCATCAGGAACTGTAAGACAGACTATTGATGTAACTTCTGGTGCTGTATCTGTTTCTGGCACACAAGCAACCATTAACCCACCATCAGATCTTCAATACTCAGAAGATACCTATATCGTAGTTGATGCAGGATGCTTCAGAAATGCCGATGGAGACGTTGCATCAGGAAACGCAATCATCAATACTTATAACTTCACTACAGAAGCAGAACTATCATTAGGTGATTCACATGAAGGTGGATGCCTCATCTGTTGTTCATCAAATAATTATTGGATTGTTGGCCCTAAGAGTTCTGAAACAATAGGCAGCTGGTATGGCAGAACTGGTGCTGTATCACAAGCAAATAATGTTGCTGCATGTGGAGATTGGTTTATACCCAATATATCACAACTCTCGAATCCAGGACGTGTTTGTAGAACTCATTGGGACTACACTGCAGGATCCAATACCCCCCAGAGTTACTATCCGGTTTACTGGAGTAATACAGAAAGTACTAGTAATGTAGCATGTAGTGTACACTTTCCTATTGGACATACAAGTACATTTCCAAAATCTCGAAATTTTTACTCTCGTGCCTTCAGGTGTGTTTCTTATTGATTATAAGTAACCACTAATAATAAATAACTAAAGCAAACGCCTAGTAGAATACAAAATGGCTATTAAAGTTTCTGGTGTAAACGTAATAGATAACGATAGAAATCTTAATGTAGGTGTCTTAACAGCAACTTCAGTAGATGTTCCGCCACAAGTGATTAGTTTCAGTCCTGCTGATGGTGCATCTGATGTAGCAATTAATAGCAATATTGTTATTACATTTAATGCTAATGTAGAAAAAGGTAGTGGTGGTAGTATTACCCTAAGAGAAGGTAGTGCATCAGGAACTCTAATTGGATCTATCCCGGTTTCGGGGAGTAATGTAACAATATCTGGTGGACAGGTTACAATTAATCCTGCCGATTTCCCTACTGGAAAAGATATCTATGTTATAGTAAGTGATGGGTGCTTTACAAGTGCTTTATTAGGTAGTGGTACAGATTTAATCGATACCTATAACTTCACTACAGGCCCAATTACAACATCATCTTTTAGTCCATCTGATGGTGCTACTAATCAAGCTGTTGACACTAATATTGTTATTACCTTCAGTGAAAATATTGCAAAAGGAAGTGGTAATATCACTTTAAGAAGTGGTAGCGCATCAGGAACTATACGACAAACTATTGATGTAACATCTGGTGCTGTTTCGGTATCAGGAACTCAAGCAACTATTAATCCACCATCTAATCTAGAGTATGAAGAAGATACTTATGTGGTAGTAGATGCTGGATGTTTTACTAATACTGATGGTGATGCTGCATCAGGTAATGCGATTATTAATACTTATAACTTTACAACAGAAGTTGCTCTTCCACCAATAGGAAGTGTTTATGAAGGTGGAAATTTAATTTGTGCTTCATCAAATAATGCATGGATTGTAGCACCACGATATAGTGAAGTCAGGAGATCTTGGTGGGATAGATGTCATTCAGTGACTCTCGCTAATTCATCCGCAGCTTGTGGTGATTGGTTTTATCCTAACTGTGCTCAAACGGGGAATCCGGGATATAATTGTAGAACTCATTGGTGCTGTTATTGCAGACATAGGCATTACTGGACTGACACAACTTATCAATGCAACCCGTCACATCCTACTGATGCTTATAGACGGATGGATGATGGAAGCACGTCTACCGCTTCTAAGAATGGACATCAACAAACTCGTGCCTATAGATGTGTTTCTTATTGAATTATACTTATTCGCAACATTTACCCTCACAGAAATGTGAGGGTTTTTTAATGTATATTGAAAATTCATCTAAATATGGTAGAATTTAAAAAAATCACTGAATTCACTATGAACTTGATGTCAATTTATTCCACTCCATTGTGGCAATCAGAATATCCAGAATTTGAAGAACATAGAGAATTATTCCTCACAACAATTAAAGAATTTAAAGAACAGAATCCAACAAAAGAAACACCGCGATCAAATATTGCTGGTTATCAATCATCAAGTAAACTTCAAGGGGTAGAAGAGTTTCGTCCCCTATTTGAATATATTTGCCAGATGGCATATAAGGCAGTAGCAGATTTAGATTTTGTAGAATGTGATATTGCACTCACCGAAGCATGGTTGAATGTCAATGACAGTCGTCAGTGTATGAATAGTGAACATATTCATGGTGAAGTATTTTCTGGGGTATTTTATCTTCATGCTCCAGAGGGTAGTGGAAAACTTTCCATAGTGAATCCAGGAATTAATAAAATGTGGAACGGTTGTCAATTAGTGTCACAAAAGAATCAATTTACAGGAGAAAGTATTCGTATTGAACCTATAGAAGGTAATATCATACTTTTCCCTTCTTATATTCCTCATTCAGTAGAAACTAATGATCATGACGAAGAGCGTATTTCAATTTCGTTTAATATAATTGCACTTCCTAAAGGTTCTATTCAAAAACCTCAATCATAATTGATGAAACAATATTATTTTATCTCAGGACTTCCGAGATCTGGTTCTACATTATTGTCTGCAATTCTAAAACAAAATCCAGAGTTTTATGCCGATATTGCATCGCCAGTAGAAGCACTCACAGGAAGTTCTATTGATATTATTACACAAAATGAGGTTAATCTTATAGTTGCTGAAAAACAAAGAAAGAATTTATTGCATGGAATTTTTGATGGTTATTATCAGCACATAGAAAATCCTACAATTTTTGATAGTTCAAGAAGTTGGACGAAAAAAACTAATTTACTTCATGCACTATTTTCATATACAAAAATTTTATGTCCCGTAAGAGATATTATTTCAATTTTAAATTCGTTTGAAGTTCTTTTAAATAAAAATTGTTTTTATACCAAACAAATCAGCGAAAAAGTATTTTCTGATAATATCTTTAAAAGAACTCAAGAAATTTTTGAAAGAGAAGTAATTAAGTATCATTCTTTTCTTCAAGAAGGTTACTTACTTAACCCAGAAATGATTTACTTTATTAAATACGAAAACCTTTGTAAAGAACCTGAAAAAACAATGAGAGGGGTATATGAGTTTCTTGAAAAACCTTATTATTCTCATGATTTTAGAAATGTAAAATATTCAAACGAAAATTTTGATAAGTCTTGTAACCTTAAAGATTTGCATACAGTTAGAAAAGCAGTGAAATATAAACCACCAAGAATTATTCTTCCATCACAAATAGTTCAAAAATATAAGAAAATGAATATGGAATTTTGGGACGATGATAATAAAAATATTCTTAATGAGTTTATTGAATATAAATGAAAATCTTAACGATACCTCTATTAGCACATGATTCATCTATTTGCATCTTAGAGGATGGTGCGATTACTTCTTATAAAATGGAGGAAAGATTTTCAAGAGAAAAGCATGATTTGAATTTTGATAAAATTTTAGATAATTTAAAAGATAATCACTTTGACAAGATTATTATTACCCAACATTTTCTTGAAAAATATACTTACCCCGTAAAAAGAGTAAAAGAAAAGATTCAAAATCTTTCATACGATGATTTGATCGTTGAAAGTGAAAGACACCATCTATATCATGCATATTCTGGGTTTTATTATTCTGAATTTGATGAAGCAATTTGTTTATCTATAGATGGTACAGGTGCCCTTTTAAAAAATGATGATGTTGAAATAGAATCAGTATATATCCTAAAAAGAGATCAAAAAGAAAATAGATTGTATCAAAGAACAAGAAAATTTGGTGAGGTTTTGGAAGGAGATACTTTTGAAATTCACACCGCGAGAGTTGCTGATGAATATTTAAGTGTTGGCGAAAAATTTTCAAGATATTCTATGTCTGTGGGATATGGTAACCTTGATGGTGCAGGAAAAATTATGGGACTTGCACAATATAGAAACTACAAAGAAAAACTTCAGTATCCATATAACTCAAAAGAATGGAAACTGAGAGTTGATGAAGCACATGATTTACAACAAGAAACTCAAAATCATATTCTCTCATTAATTAAAAAATATACAGAAGAAACTGGAGTTAAAAATGTCGTAATCTCTGGTGGTTATGGATTAAACTGTGTTGCTAACTATCATTATCTTAAAAATTTAAAAGATATTAATCTTTATGTTGATCCAATTTGTTTTGACGCTGGTATTGCTATTGGAGCAGCATATTATCACACCACAGACAAATCTAAAATCAAACCACTTCAAAATGCATATCTTGGGTATAGAGAGGAAACTTATGATTTATTAAATTTAGAAACAACGAAAGTTTCTTATGATGATATTGTTGACATACTTCTTAAAAAAAATTTAGTTGCATTATTTCAAGGTAAATCTGAAGCAGGACAAAGAGCTCTTGGAAATAGATCATTACTTTTTGATCCAAGAGTTTCTAATGGAAAAGATATAGTCAATCAAATTAAAAGAAGAGAAAACTTTCGTCCATTTGCAGGAAGTGTTTTACAAGAAGAGGCACATAAGTGGTTTAACATGCTTTCACTAAAAGAAAGTCCTTATATGCAGTATGCGATTGATGCATATGAAAATGCAATAGAACAAGTTCCTGCTATAATTCATTCAGATAATACTTGCAGAATACAAACTGTAACTCTGGAACAAAATCACCACTTTTACAATTTGATTTCTTGTTTCTTTGAAAAAACTGGAGTTCCAATGTTGATGAATACGAGTTTTAATCTTGGTGGAGAACCATTAGTAGAGACATTTGATCATGCAATCAACACTCTTAAGAATAGTATGATAGAATATCTTTATCTTCCCGAAATAGAAACTTTGGTAACAATTAAGAACGTAAAATTATTATATCAATGACAATCTGCCACGAAAGAAAGTTAATATTCATTCATATTCCTAAGAATGCAGGTACTTCCATCATGAAGGCAATGGGAATTGAAAATATTTTTATGGATAAAACTATTGAGGAATATAGAGAACACTATGATGAATATTGGGATAAGTACAAAAAGTTTACAGTAGTTCGTGATCCGATTGATAGATTTGTATCTGCATATAAATTTGCACGAATGAAAGAAAGTGGTTGGTTTTCTGCGACAGGAGAAGAGGGATTAGATAAACATAACCATTATGATATTTGCAATTCAATGAACATAAATGAGTATATATTTTACATTTTTAAACATGCAGAACAAATTAATCGTTGGATTCTTCCTCAAAGTTTCTTAATTTGTGATGAAAATAATAAAATAGAAATAGATTATTATGTAAGATTTGAAAACTTACATGAAGATTTAAGTAAGATTGGTATAGAAAGTATTGAAAAATTAAACTCCTCTAAAATAGATGATGATGAAGTAATACAACTTACAAAAAAATCAAAAATGAAGTTATACGAAATGTATGATATTGATTATAAAAACTTTAATTATAATAAAGAACCATTATTTGATTACTCATGAAACTTGATATCATTATTAGAATTCATGATGGACAAAATATTCATGGTAAAGGAAAACCAAGATATATTAATGTTCCAAAAAAAGATCTGATAGTAGGATGCTTATCTTCCTTGATAAATTCAGCAAATTTTGTCAAAGATGTAGAAATAAATTTCGTTATTTTAAATGATAGATGCACAAAAGATTGCATTAAAAAAATTAATGATATATTTTTATACTCAAGACATTCTTATCAACTTATTGATTTAAAAATTCCTGGATTTAATCACAGTGCATTTAAACAATTTGAGTATTGTAAGAACTCCTCTGCTGATTTAGTTTATTCTGTAGAAGATGATTATCTTCATTGCACTGAAGCAATACAAGAAATGATATCTTCCTTTCATTTTTTAAAATTTAAATATAATCTTAAAAAAGAACTTTGTATATTTCCATTTGATAATCCAGAGGATTATGTACCTAATCAAATATACCCAGGTAGAGTGTTTAGAACTCCCAAAAAGCACTGGAGGGAGGGTATATGGACTACATTTACTATGATGACTACTCCTAAAATTTTTCAAGATAATTGGGAACTTTTTGAAAGATTGGCTTTGAAATACAAACCTTTTGCTCCAGGAGAAGATCCGGCAACTCTTGTTGATGAGAGTAATACTATCGGGAAAATATGGGAAAATGATGTTATACGCATAAATCCCATACCATCTTTAGCATTACATGTGCAGTTTGAGGATCAGCGTGATCCATTCATTAACCACTTTCATTGGTGGAATAAATATACCAAGATTAACAAAATTGAAATTAACTATGAGTAAAGCGCATCATCATCCGAAAACTAGAAGAATGAAACTTGTTGTTGATAAATTAGAGACACTTAATGATGTTAAGAAAATTTTAGATTTGTTAGATATTAGAATTCAAACCGATAGTCCTGTTTGGGAAGAAGTAGGACAGTTTTTTACATATGAGTGCGTTCCTAGAGGTTATTTGAAATTACTACAAAAGATTGGAAACGAAGGAATTGCAGAGTTGCATTATCATGAGATAGAAAGAGAGTGTAAAAAATTACTTGATGAAGAGGAAAATGCATGAATTTATTGAAATTAAGTGAAGAATACTACCCAATTTATTGGGTAGATAATTTCTTAACCGATGAAGAAATTAAAAAAATTAAAACTCATGCAAGAAGTCTTGTAACACACGATGCAAAGGTTGGGCAAAGAGAAAAAGAAAAAAAAGAATTTACATTAGATTATCACATAAAAGATCCAAATAAAGGTAATGTTCCTAGAACAAGAATTACGGATATAAAATGGATTAGTCTTAATGAAAAGACAAAATGGTTATTTAAAAAAATTATTTCATCAATAATTGATGTAAATAGTAAAAATTTTGATTTGCAATTGAAATTTTTAGAAGATTTACAATTTTCAGAATATACTGAAGAAAAAAGAGGATTTTATTCCAAGCATAGAGATTGTGGATTAAAAAAATCTATGGATAATTATGTGGATATAAGAAAATTATCCTTTACTATACAACTGACTGATGAAAATGAATATGAAGGAGGAGAATTAATATTTTATCTAGATGAAGAAGAAAAAAAAGCACCAAAATCAAAAGGTACGATTGTATTTTTTGAATCTGACTTACTTCATGAGGTAACACCTGTCACTAAGGGTATTAGACACTCATTAGTAAGTTGGGTACAAGGCCCCAATCTTAGATAGAAATATGTCGTTTTCTGAAAATGGATATGAAGTTGTAAGAAATGTAATTTCAAAAGATTTATTACATCATTTAAAAACTGAATTTGAAATGATGAGAGATTTACATTTTTTAAAAACAGGTGAAAAAAATAATTTTGCATTTGGTGATCCTCAATCGCCAAATAGTTTCAGTGTTTATGGTGCGTCATTTTTTGAGTCTCTTGCAACTAATTTAAATGATCGAATGTCAGAAATCACAAATTTGAACTTATATTCAACTTATACCTACGCCAGAATTTATTATAAAGGTGCAACTCTTGAACCACATAAAGATAGGCCCAGTTGTGAATATTCAACCACTCTCTGCATAAACTCTACTGATATTTGGGATTTTCATATTAAAGATATGAATGGAGAAGATAAGGTAATCAAGTTAAATCCTGGCGATATGTGCGTATATTCTGGATGCAAATTAGAACATTGGAGAGAACCATATCATGGAGAAATGCAAATGCAATGTTTTCTTCATTACGTAAATGCAAGAGGGCCTTATGCAGATCATAAATATGACAAAAGGCCTATGATGGGATTGGGTACAAAAATATCAACTGATTTGCAAAAACAAAATAAAATTACTTATCAATGAAAAAATCAATTGAAGTCTTTTACAGGCATTGTTATTACTCAAAACTACAGGAACTTCCAGATCGCACAAGGCCTGAGTGGTTTAACAAAATTAAAGTATTTGAAAATTTTAAAAATACTTTAGATCCAGATCTCATAAACTATACAATCGTCTATGACGAATTTTATGGAGGTATTGAAAAAACATTTCTTGCACGAGAAAAGAATGTTGAAATAGTTAATCATGGAAGTGAATGCGAGAGTTTTCTTTCAACCTTAGATATTGTTCAATCAAGAAACTTTGATGACGATCAAATTATTTACTTTCTAGAAGATGATTATCTACATCGTCCTGGTTGGTGTGATGTATTATTAGAGGGATTTACTGTTGATAATGCTTCATATATAACATTGTATGATTTTGATTTTTTTATTTTAAGGGGGGGGGCATTTTTTGAAAAATCATTGAAAAGATGGTTTGACCCCATGAATCGGGATGATTTTTTGATA
>Ga0208405_1000008_pt1 | contig 50079 bp, 53 predicted proteins | sample ETNtaG_32_FD_185766 | JGI IMG/M metagenome (GOLD analysis project Ga0208405, IMG submission 185766) | Marine microbial and viral communities from oxygen minimum zone, Eastern Pacific Ocean - ETNP201302PF84A (SPAdes) (version 2) | ecosystem: Environmental > Aquatic > Marine > Oceanic ... | reverse complement strand
ACGTATACAAAATATATTAGAGCATGTTATTAAAAAGAAAAGAAGTTTACTTATAGTTGCCGAAGTTGATCAGCAGCCGCTTTCAACGTTATTAGCAAATAAAGTAAAAGGTAATATTAAAGTTAATGTAGTAGATCTTCCTGGCTTTGGGCCAACAAGAGAAGACACAATACAAGACTTAGCTATATTAACAGGTGCTACAGTTATAAATGAACAATTAGGTGATGATTTTGATTTTATCAATGCTGACTGTTTGGGTGAAGTTGAAAAAGCTGTTACTGATGATAAAAATACAGTTTTACAAATTATTGAAAGCCCAGCTGTAGAACAAAGAATAAAAGAAGTTTCAAATAAAATAAAAGAAGAAAAAAACGGTTATTTTAAAAAGAAACTTGAGCAACGTTTATCAATGTTAACCGGTAAAGTTGGCATAATTAAAGTTGCTGGTAATTCTAAAATAGAATTAAAAGAAAAGAAAGACAGGGTTGAAGACGCAATATATGCGACTAAAGCTGCTTATAAAGAAGGAATCGTTCCAGGCGGCGGAGTTGCTTTATTGAATGCAGCTACTCTTATTAGTGCAGAAAATGTTGGTGAAGAAATATTGCTTGAAGCTATTAAATGGCCATATGCTACAATATTAGAAAATGCTCAACTAGAATATGTAGAGCCAATGACACAAGGTACAGGTTTAAATGTTATAACAGGTGAAGCTGTAGAAATGATTGATGCCGGTATAATTGATCCTGTGCTAGTAACAAAGTCAGCTCTTAAAAATGCAGTTTCGGTTGCTACAACTATTTTATCTGCAGATTGTATAATAAGTAATATACGTGTACAAAATGCAGGCAGTTAGTTATTATTTAGTAGTTGACAAAATAAAAGAAGCTCCGAAGAAAGTAGGTGGCTTAGAGTTAACAGAAGCGCAAAATAAAGACGAAAGGTATTTAAAAGCTAAAGTTATAAGTATTGGCGATCAAGTACCAATAGTAAAAGTTGGCGATACAATACGGTATGACAAACATGCTGGTCATGGTATCGATTTCGATGGTAAACTATATTATGTAATTAAAGCAGTTGATGTAGTTATTATAGAATGAGACTAGAAGCGAACGATTTAAAAGAATTAAATTTATTAAAATATTACAGGATAATACGTAAGTGGGCGTGTAAAACATATAATTTAAAAGACGCTGATATAGAGCTACTAATATATTTAGATTGCAAAGTTCACTTTACACGTAATGATTTTATAGAAGGTGTATATACATACTCATGGGATAAAAACAGATGGGAACGATTACGCCGAGAAGGTTGGATTGATGTATTTAAAGAACGCAATAGAACAACATCTAAGTTTGCTGTATATAAAACATCATTTAAATGTCAAAACTTAATTAAGCGTATATACAGAATTATGTTAGCGCAAGAAGACTTGCCAACCTCACAAAGAAGTATATTTTATAACAACAAGTCATATACTGATAAAGTTTACAATAAAGCTATTGATGATATGATAAACGACAAAACTAGATAAAATGAAAAAAGGTATAGGTCCAAATAACTTAGGAGCTCCAAAGTCTCCCGCAAAAATATTAGGCGCGATTGCAGGTGCAGTTGCTCCAGCATTAATTAAAGGTGCTGCTGGCGCTTTAGCTGGGAAGCTTATGGGTGGTAAAAAATAATGGCACTTAAATTAAAAACAAAAGGCGAATTGTTCGGATTTAACGATGAGTTATCCAGATTTGGCAGACCTGTTTTTGAAAAAGATTTAGATCCTAACGTTATAGCAGAAGCTAATCGTGATGGAACTACATTTGTTGATAAAAAAGCCTCTAAAAAGCAAAAAGCTGATTCGATAGCTCATGAAGATGAGCATCACGATCAGATGCTGCAGGGGCAGTTATCATATACAGACGACAGCGTAACTTGGAAAAAAGATACAAAGTCGCCGGCAAGAGTATATACCAGATTAGATAATGGTATGATAGAAGCTGCTGGTAAAAAAATAAAAGAAGGAGCACACGGTTTTCCTTGGGAAGCTGATGCTTATAAAAATTCATAATATGTATAAAGCAACACCAATAACTAAAAAAGCTTGCAGTTCACCTGCAAAGATGAATGAAGCATTAGTATACGGCGAAGCAGATGCTGCTGACAAATTTTTAGATGTTGGTGGAACTGTAAAAGAAGCCATAGATAAAGAAAAAGGGCAACAATCCGGTAGTTCCGGCAGTGTCGCTGCTCCACCAGAAAAATCAGCCGCTGACAAAATAAAAGACATATCAGCTAAATTCGACCCTGAAAAATTTAAACTAAACTTTGATACGAGTAAAATCCCATCGGACTTATTCAATTTATAAAACTAACATCATGAACAAACCAATAACAACAAGAGTAAATCAGTCGTCCTCAATGGGCATGAAAGTTAGAGAACCTATGTTAGATGTTGGTTCTGTAGCTAAACAAGCACAAGAAGATGCTAATAAAGTAGAACAAGCAGAAGGGTATTCACTTGGCCAAGATGGTTCTGTGCAATACGGCTCAAAAACTAAAACAACATCACCAGACCAAGTAATTAAAACAACTACCCAAGGCGCTGATGATAGCTATGATGGATCAGGTGGGTATATGGATCCAGACAAATGGAAAAAATGGTATAATTCACCCGCTGGAGCAGATTATGCAAGCAAATTTACTATTGATGGTAAAGGCAAGCCTCAAGAAACAACGTCAATACAACAGGGAGAAACAACTGAGGTTAGCAATGTATCCGATTTGAAAAAGAAAGTAATGGGTAACTACGTTGCTCCTTGGACTTTAAGACAAGATATTAGAGGCGATAAGATTGCTAAAAACAAAGCACAAAGACAAAAGCTTAAAACAATGCGTGATTCTGGCGAACTTGGTGATACTGCAGGTAAGCAATTTGGTGATGCTCTTAAAAAGAAAAAAGCAGCTAACGAAGGCGCAAGAGGTGATAAGCAACAAGCTAGAAAAGATAAGCGTCAAGCAATGAAAGACCTTAGAGGTAAGAAAAAAGATATGACTGATGCTGAATTTAAAGATGCAAAAAGTAAAATTAAATCTGACAAGTCTGCTAAGATGGACGATGCTAACAAAACAATTAAATCTAACAGAAAGCAATTTAAAGAAGATGTTGGTAATATAAAAAGCAGAAAAGAAAAGAAAAAAGAAGTTAAGAATGAGTACAATAAAAAATTAAGTGAGGCTCTTGACGCTAAACTTGATGTAAGAGTAAAAGGTTCTCAACAAGGTGCTACGCATACTAACAAAGATCAAAAAGTTGAAATAGGAACTAAAAATATGGATCTTTCTGATTTTTCAGTAGAAAAACAAAAAGAAATAATCGCAGGCTCAAGCCCAGCGAGCAAACTAAAATCGCCATATAAAATGTATACAAAATCACCATTTAAGATGTCTGCCAAGTCACCATTGACAAAAGCATTAGTTGGTAACCAAAATAAATTACCACAGCATTTGCAAGACGCGATTAAAGCAGCACCAGGTAAAAATTATAAAAAAGGATACTACGGTAAATAATATGGATACACCATTTAAAAGAAAAGGTGTAGGCCCAAATGCTTTAGGCTCACCTGCAAAAAAAAGAGGCGATGCGCCTTCTCGTAAAAAATCTAAAGGATATTATAACGAAGCAAAGTCAACCGGTACAGGTGCGGCTGCAGGTGGCGGTATGTCACAAAAAGGAGTAGATAAATATAAAAGAGATAACCCGGGTAGTAAATTACAAACCGCAGTAACTAAGGACCCATCTAAATTAAAGCCAGGCAGTAAAGCCGCTAAGAGAAGAAAGTCATTTTGTGCAAGATCAAAAAGCTGGAAGTCTGAAAGAGGTAGAGCCGCAAGAAGAAGATGGAATTGTTAGAACACTTAACAGGGGCATGTGGCGAGGCTCACATAAACCTATATCATATTTTAATAGTCAGTTTAATATTTTTAAGTTATGGAATCACAAGGATTAGGAGATACTATAGAAAAGTTTACTAAAGCTACTGGAATTAAAAAGTTAGCTGATAAGATACCTGGCGGATGCGGGTGTCAAAAAAGAAAAGAAACTTTAAATAAAATGTTTCCTTATGAGTCAAAAAAATAAAAAGAAATTTTCTGAAACAAAAGTAGGAAAATTTTTAAGCAAAGCTGCACCTGGTATACTAGGCACAGTTGGCGATATATTACCTGACAACGGAGTATTAGGTGTAGTTAAAAACCTAATTAGTAAAGATGAGGCTATGCCTGCAGAAGATAAAGAAAAAGCTATGAAGCTTTTAGAAATGGATATGGTAGAAATGCAGGAAGTGTCTAAACGCTGGGAGTCAGATATGAAATCAGATAGTTGGCTAAGTAAAAATACAAGGCCAATGAGTTTGATATTTTTAACTATATCAATGGTATTTTTAATATTGTTGGATAGCTTTGAATGGAGTTTCAGCGTGTCGGCTGGATGGGTTGATTTGCTTCAAACACTTTTAGTTACAGTTTATGTAGCTTATTTTGGTTCACGTGGAGCTGAAAAATTCCAAACAATTAAAAATGGAAAATAACCCATACAACTTAGGCTCCCCTAAAGGTAAAGTAGTTAAAATACAGTGGGGTGAAAAACAAAAAAAATGGATAATCACAGTTGGCTGCCCGCAATATGTGTTTCTTCATGATGACATACAAAGAGCATTAGATCTGTTAAAAGAATATTATGCAGATCCTATGAAGTTTGTTGAATACTATAAATTAAATTTGGGCAATAGAACAGTTAAATAAAATAAAATGGCAAATAAAATTAAAAAAGAGCAATTAGAAAAATTGCAAGCAGTAGTTACCGAAATAAACAACATTACATTAGAGGTTGGTAAATTAGAATCAAGCAAGCATAAAATGCTGCATGCTTTAAACCAATCTGAGCAAACATTATCTGTAATACAAAAAGAATTACAAGATGATTACGGTAATAAAATTGTTGATATTAAAACAGGAGAATTAAAAGATGAACCTGCTCAGGAAGATTAGTATCGGCAAAGACTATAAGAATGACGCTATGCACTATTCCGTAGGGCAAGAAGTATATGGCGGTCATATTATAGATAGTATTATTGAAGAAGAAGATAAGTATTCAATATATATTAAAAAAGGTAATGATGTTATACCTTGGAAAGACTTTAATAAAAACATGGCTATTGCAATAGAATACAACTTAGAATACTAATGCGAGGCTTGTTTGACTTCGTTGTAAGACCTTACGATAAGGCTTATAGCAACGAAAAACAAATTGATGATAAAACTTTAATATTAAATACAGACAAATCAGACCATAAGTTTGTTTCAAGAATTGGTATTGTTGAATATACACCAGCTTATAATTCAATGGGTATTGAGTTCGGTGATGAAGTAATAGTACATCATAATGTTTTTCGCAGGTTTAATGATATTAGGGGTGAAGAAAAAAGAAGTCGTAATTGGTATAGAGACGATTTATATATAGTGCCTGTTGAACAAATATATGCTTATAAAAGAATAACAATATGGAACGCACTTCCTGGTTATAATTTTATAAAACCAATAAAAGACAATGAGCTTGTTGGTGAAATAGTATATAAAGATCCTTACTTTAAAGCTGGTAATGTCGGTGATATAGTAGGGTTTAAACCAAATAGGGAATACGAATTTAATATAGATAACGAAGTATTATATAGAATTCCTACAAATTCAATTACAATTAAATATGAACATCAAGGAGAAAAAGAGGAATATAATAAAAGCTGGTTACAAAGCGGTTGATGAGCTTATAAAAGTTGCAGAAGAACCAATTGTAGAATCAGATGATGACTTAGCAGCTGATAGATTAAAAAATGCAGCGGCAACAAAAAAGTTGGCTATATTCGACGCTTTCGAAATACTTACTAGAATTCAGGAAGAAGAAAATATACTTGATGATAAACCACGAGAGGACAAACCTAAATCATTTGGAGGGTTTGCGGAAAGAAGATCTAAATAATGTACAAGCAAACTTTATACAAGGTTGTAACGCCTATAAAAGAAAATACAATATCTAGATTAAATAAAACTAAGAAGTGGAAATACGGATATAACAAAGAACATGATGTTGTTATAATAAGTAAGACGGGGCAAATTGGTGAAATATATAATATACAGAATCTTAAAATAGCTTTACCAAAAAAACCATCTAAGTTAGATAAAAAAGAAGATCAGTGGGTTTCACATGAATACCATAAAGAGCTTTCAAGAATTACAAGCGCTTTTGAATGGAGAGATTACCCAAATGATTTTAAAGATAAATGGGAACCATATATAGATGAACAGTTTAAATTACGAGAAGAGGGTTATTGGTTTTACAACAAAGGTAATCCTACTTATATTACTGGCACTCATTATATGTACTTGCAGTGGTCCAAGATTGATGTTGGGAAGCCAGAGTTTCGGGAAGCAAATAGATTATTCTTTATTTTCTGGGAAGCTTGTAAAGCAGATAGAAGATCCTATGGGATGTGCTACCTCAAGAATAGACGGTCTGGCTTTTCCTTTATGGCCTCTGGAGAAACCGTTAATTTGGCAACCATATCCTCTGACTCTAGATATGGTATATTATCAAAGTCCGGTGCTGATGCTAAAAAGATGTTCACAGACAAGGTGGTTCCAATATCGGTTAATTACCCCTTCTTTTTCAAACCGATTCAGGACGGTATGGACCGCCCCAAAACCGAGTTGGCATATCGTGTACCAGCCAGTAAATTTACCCGTAAAAAAATACTCACGGGTGAAAGGCCCGAGGAGCTCACAGGGTTGGACACAACAATCGACTGGAAGAACACCGGTGATAACTCCTACGACGGTGAGAAGCTCGCGCTCCTCGTCCACGATGAAAGTGGGAAGTGGGAAAGGCCGGATAACATCCTCAACAACTGGCGCGTCACTAAAACTACGCTTAGATTAGGTAGTAGAGTTATTGGTAAGTGTATGATGGGATCCACGAGTAATGCTCTGGATAAAGGTGGTGATAACTTTAAAAAACTATATTATGATTCGGACGTCACAAAACGAAACCGCAATGGACAGACAAAGTCAGGACTCTATTCTTTGTTCATACCTATGGAATGGAATTACGAAGGATTCATTGATTCTTTTGGAATGCCTGTATTCGAGACGCCATCAGAAACTTGTGTTGATGTCTACGGAGACCCGATTGATGTCGGAGTTATTGAACACTGGCATAATGAGGCGGACGGCTTAAAAGGCGACCAGGACGCTTTAAATGAGTTCTATAGACAGTTCCCGCGTACAGAGGAACATGCGTTCCGAGATGAAACTAAAAATAGTATATTTAATTTAGTAAAAATATACGAACAGATTGATTATAACGAAGATTTAAAAAATAGTAACGTTATAAATACAGGTACCTTTAGTTGGACTAATGGCATAAAAGATTCAAGAGTTATGTTCTCGCCTAACCCACAAGGAAGATTTAAAATATCTTGGGTGCCTAATGCAGAATTACAAAATGCACAAATAATTAAAAACGGTATACGTCACCCGGGTAATGAACACATGGGTGCATTTGGTTGTGATAGTTATGATATATCAGGAACTACCGATGGCAAAGGTTCTAAGGGTTCTTTGCATGGGTTAACTAAATTTAGTATGGAAAACGCCCCTCCAAATCATTTCTTTTTGGAGTATATAGCTAGACCACAGACAGCAGAAATGTTTTTTGAAGATGTGTTAATGGCTTGTGTGTTTTACGGAATGCCGATACTTGCTGAAAATAATAAACCAAGATTGTTGTATTATTTTAAGCGTAGAGGATATAGGGGTTATTCAATGAATAGACCAGATAAAATTTGGAATAAATTATCTGTTGCAGAAAAAGAAATAGGTGGTATACCTAATTCAAGTGAAGATATTAAACAAGCTCACGCAGCCGCAATAGAAAGTTACATACAACAATATGTTGGTATTAAAGATGAGGGATACGGTGATATGTATTTTAATGATACCTTGTTAGATTGGGGTAGATTTGATATTAACAAAAGAACAAAATTTGATGCCACTATTAGTTCAGGATTAGCAATTATGGCATGCAATAGACACTTATACAGACCTAATCCTAAAGTTGAAAAACCAAAATTAAACTTGCATATTGCTAAGTATAAAAATAGTGGTGCAATATCTGAAATAATAAAATAAACATATGGCTGAGTCAGTTATAAACAGTTTTTTTCCAAGTCAGATTGCTAGCGATCAAGAAAAAATGTCTAGCGATTATGGTTTAAGAGTCGGTAGAGCTATTCAAGATGAATGGTTTAAATCGGATTCTGGAACTAATAGATTTAGAAGTAATCAAAATACTTTTCATCGTTTGCGATTATATGCGCGAGGTGAACAAGGCATACAAAAATATAAAGACGAGTTATCTATTAATGGTGACTTGTCATATCTTAATTTAGATTGGAAACCCGTACCTATTATACCTAAGTTTGTAGATATAGTTGTAAACGGAATATCAGAAAGGGTATTTGATGTTAAAGCATATTCACAAGATCCATATGGTGTAGCGAAAAGAACAAAGTATATGAATTCGCTTATACGTGATATGCAAACAAAAGAATTAAATGAATTTGCACAACAAAACTTTGGCATTAACATGTTTGAAAACAAACCTGAAATGTTGCCAGAGTCACAAGAAGAGTTAGAATTGCATATGCAGCTAAGCTACAAACAAGGTGTAGAATTAGCAGAAGAGCAAGCGATAAATACTTTGTTAACAGGTAATCATTATGATTTAACAAAGAAAAGAATAACTTATGATTTAACAGTATTAGGTATTGGTGCTGTAAAAAATTCATTTACAAAGTCAGAAGGTGTTAAAGTAGATTATGTAGATCCTGCTAATTTAGTGTGGTCATATACAGATTCACCTTATTTTGATGATATTTATTATTGTGGTGAAATTAAAAGCGTGCCCATAAATGAATTAAAGAAACAATTTCCAGAGTTAAGCGATTCAGACTTAGAACAAATATCTAAGCAAGGTTACCAGAACAATGGTTTTTACGATAGGACTTTAACTAATTACGATACATCAGATTCTAATACTGTACAGATATTATATTTTAATTATAAAACTTATATGAATGAAGTTTATAAATTAAAAGAAACAGCCACAGGTGCAGATAAAATTATAATGAAAGATGATACGTTTGATCCGCCAACTGAAGTATTAGAAGCAAGGTTTGGCAAGTTGTCAAAAGTATTAGAAGTATTATACGAAGGTGTATTAGTTTTAGGCACGGATTATTTACTTAAATGGGAAATGGCGAAGAATATGATACGCCCAAAAAGTGATTATACAAAAGTAATGATGAATTACAGTATAGTTGCACCAAGAATGTATAAAGGTCGTATTGAAAGTTTAGTTAGCAGAATAACTGGGTTTGCAGATATGATTCAGTTAACACATTTAAAACTACAGCAGGTAATGTCAAGAATGGTGCCAGATGGTGTATATCTTGACGCTGATGGTTTAGCAGAAGTTGATTTAGGCAATGGAACTAATTACAATCCGCAAGAAGCATTAAATATGTTTTTTCAAACAGGTTCTGTAATTGGTAGATCGTTTACACAAGAGGGTGATATGAACCCAGGTAAAATACCTATTCAAGAAATAACTAGTGGTTCTGGCGGTAATAAGCTACAGTCATTAATTAGCACATATAATTATTATTTACAAATGATAAGAGATGTGACCGGATTAAATGAAGCAAGGGATGGTAGCACACCAGATAAACATTCATTAGTTGGTATACAAAAATTAGCAGCAGCTAATAGTAATACAGCCACAAGGCACATATTAGAGGGTGGTTTGTTTTTAACTAAAAATTTATGTGACGGATTATCACTTAGAATATCAGATATTGTTGAGTACTCACCAACTGCAGATGCTTTTATACAAAAGATCGGCGGTTTAAATGTGGCTACATTAAAAGAAATGTCGCAATTACATTTGTATGACTTTGGTATATTTATTGAATTAATGCCGGATGATGAAGAAAAACAAATGTTAGAAAACAATATTCAAACAGCATTGTCAGCAGGTCTAATTGATTTAGATGATGCTATTGATATAAGAAATATTAAAAGTTTAAAACTAGCAAATCAGCTTTTAAAACTTAGACGTAAAAAGAAAGCAGAGCGCGATCAAATGATGCAACAGCAGAATATACAAGCGCAAGCAGAAGCAAACGCACAAGCACAGCAAGTTGCAGCACAAGCAGAAGTTCAAAAGAACGAAGCTTTAACAGCACAAAAAGCACAGCTTGTACAACTTGAAGGTCAAATGGATCTTCAAAAACTTCAAGCAGAAGTTATGGCTAAAAAAGCTTTAATGGAGCAGGAGTTTCAATATAACATGCAACTTAAAGGCATGGAAGTTCAAAATTTACAACAAAGAGAATCTCAAAGAGAGGATAGAAAAGACGAAAGAACTAAATTACAAGCGTCTCAACAAAGTGAATTAATTGAACAAAGAAAAAACAATAAGCCGCCAACCAACTTTGAATCAGGAGGTAACGACATTATAGGCGGTGGATTTGACTTAGGTTCCTTCGAACCGAAGTAATAATAGTAATGTATAATTATATAATATTTTATCATGTCAGAAAAACAAGAAGAAGTTCTTGAAACTCAAGTTGAGGGACAAGAGCAAACTGAACAACCAGTTGAAGAACCAAAACCAGATACGGGTGCCTCGGTAGCCGAAGATGGTACAATTAAATTAGATTTAGGTAAACTTAATAAACCGCAAGAAGATGCCATTCAAGAACAAAGCGCAGATGACAGCGATGATACTGTCGGACAATCCGAAGACTCGCAAGACGGCGAAGAAGTGGCTGAAGAAGTACGGGACACCAGCGAAGATGAGCCCGTTCAAAATGAAGAAACCATATTAGAAGAAGTAACCGATGAAACAGATAACCCTGACGAGGCAGGAGTGGTTGGAAGCGATGAAGCTGCCGACTCCGCACCGGAACAAGAAGAAATACTACCGCAAACAGAAGCACAAGTTGAATTACCCGAAGGATTAGAAAAGGTAATTGAATTTATGAATGAAACAGGCGGTGATTTGAATGATTATGTAAAACTAAATACAGATTATTCAAAATTAAATGACGCACAGTTAATACGTGAATATTACGAAACAACTAAGCCTCATTTAGACGCAGAAGATATTAATCTTTTAATGGAAGACTTTAGTTATGACGAAGAAGTCGATGAGCCAAAGCAAATTCGTAAAGCAAAGATTGCTTTTAAAGAAGAAGCTGCAAAAGCTAAAAACCATTTAGAAGGTTTAAAAAATAAATACTATAATGAAATTAAAGCTGGCTCGAAGCTAACGCCGGACCAGCAAAAAGCGGTTGACTTTTTTGATAGGTACAACCAAGAAAACAAACAAGCTACTAAGGTAGCTGAAAGACAGCAGCAAGTGTTTTTAAATCAAACCAATCAAGTGTTCGACAAAACTTTCAAAGGTTTTGAATATGCAGTCGGAGACAAAAAGTATAGGTTTAATGTAAAAAACACGGATACTGTTAAGGAAACTCAGAGTGATATTAATAATTTTGTTAAGATGTTCTTAGATAAAAATAATACAATGTCAGATGCTCGCGGTTACCACAAGTCTTTATTTACGGCGATGAATGCAGATCAAATTGCAAATCATTTTTATCAACAAGGTAAAGCTGATGCAGTGAAGGATAGCGTTGCGAAAGCTAAAAATGTCGATATGAACCCGAGAGCGGTTCATGAAACAAAAGCGGCAAACGGCTGGACTGTTAGAGCTGTCCCTTCAGATACTACATTCGGATCCAAACTTAAAATAAAAACTAGAAAATAACTTTAAATTTTAGATTATGGCTTTTCCAAATCCGGGTACAGGTGCCCAATTAAATCACCTGACTCCAAGACCTGTTAAAGGGTTATTCGGAGATAACTATTTGTCGATTGCCGATCTAGATTTCACTCAACAGTTTCTACCTGAAGTATATGAAAAAGAAGTAGAAAGATATGGTAACAGAACTATATCTGGCTTCTTAAGAATGGTAGGTGCTGAGATGCCTATGGCGTCTGATGTAGTGGTCTGGAGCGAGCAAGCTAGACTACACGTTGCGTTTGACGATTGTTCAATTGCAGACCCAACGACGGGAACTATTACTTTTGAGGATGACGCTGCTGGCGTTGCCGGTGCACAAACTGCTGAGCAAAAAGCTCAATTAGTTGGAGTTGGTGCTACTGTCAATGTAAGTGTTGGTGTTAATTCTGTAAAAGCAAGAGTTAGTGACGCTCCTTCTGCAGCGGGTTCATCTTTAACTGATTCAATTACTGTAACTCCTTATGGAGCTGGTAACTTATCAGGTTTAGGTGCTGGTGCATTAAGTGACGTTAAAATCTTTATCTATGGTTCTGAATATCCAAAAGGATCTGGCGATGTAGGTAACTCTATTGATGCTAAATTCACTCAGTTCAATAACAAACCAATTATTCTTAGAGATAAGTATAATGTAAATGGTTCTGATGTTGCACAAATCGGGTGGGTTGAAGTAACAACTGAGTCTGGTACATCTGGATACTTATGGTATTTAAAATCAGAGCATGAAGCAAGAATTAGATTCGAAGATCAGTTAGAAATGGCAATGATTGAAGCTGTTAAAGACGAAGGAGCTATCTTAGGTTCTGCAGGTGCTGCAGGGTTTAGCGGTTCTGAAGGTCTATTTGCTGCAATTGAAGACAGAGGACTTGTTTACAATGATCCTGACTTTGGTGCTGCAGGCGGTGTAGGCGTTGGCGAATTTGACGACATCTTAGCTGAATTAGATAAACAAGGTGCAATTGAAGAGAACATGATGTTCTTGAATAGAGCTACAAACTTGTCTATCGACAACATGTTAGCTGGCCAAAATACTTACGGAGCGGGCGGTACATCTTACGGTGTATTCGAAAATTCTGAGGATATGGCGCTTAACTTAGGTTTCACAGGATTTAGACGAGGTTCTTATGACTTCTATAAATCAGACTGGAAATACTTAAACGATTCTACAACTGGTGGAAACCAAGGATCTGTATTAGGTGTTTTAGTTCCTGCTGGAACAAGTACAGTTTACGATCAACAATTAGGTAAGAACATTTCAAGACCTTTCTTACACGTACGTTATAGAGCTTCTGAAGCTGATGACAGACGAATGAAGTCTTGGGTGACTGGCTCAGTTGGTGGTAACTACACAAGCGCGATTGACGAAATGAACGTTCACTTCCTTTCTGAAAGAGCATTATGTGTACAAGCTGCAAACAACTTCTTACTACTTAAGAAGACTGTTTAATACTTTTGAAGGTTACGGGCGCTTCGGCGCCCAGAGCCTTTATTAACATTTTTATTATATTATATCATGGAAAATTGGGAAATAAAAGATAGACTATATATTCTCAGAAATAATAAGAAACCTATTATTTTTAGTCTAGCCGGTAAACATTCATCGAAAGCACCATTATTATGGTTTGACAATGGAAACGGAATTCAAAGAGAATTAAAATATGCTACAAACCAAAATTCACCGTTTGTAGATGAACAGAAAGGTGAAACAACATTAGGCCGAATCGTATTTAGAGATGGCCAGTTGCAAGTACCTAAAGAAAATCAGTGTCTTCAGAAACTATTATCACTGTATCATCCGTTAAAGGATAAATTATACGAAGAGTATAGTGCTGTAGAGGAGTCAGTAAATGAATTAGATTATATTGAGCTTGAATTACAAGCTTTAAATTTAGCTAAGGAATTAGATATTGATCAAGTTGAAGGGATATTAAGAGTTGAATTTGGAAACAAAGTTGATTCATTAAGTTCTTCAGAGCTCAAAAGAGATGCAATGGTTTTCGCTAAAAAACAACCTATGTTGTTTATTAAATTAGCACAAGATGACAATGTTGAACTAAGAAACGTTGGCGTCAAAGCTACACAGGCTGGTTTTATTAAACTATCTAAAGATCAAAGAACATTTACTATTGGTAAAGAGGATAGAAAATTAATGACAGTCCCTTTTGACGAACATCCATATTCTGCATTAGCTGCTTTCTTTAAAACAGATGATGGTATGGAAGTTTACAAAAACTTAGTCAAAAAGCTTAAATAGCAATATATAGTGGTTAGGCCGCTATATGCGGCTTAATTACTATAAATAAAAAAATATGAGCGTAAGTATAGATACTGTTTACCAAAGAGTATTAGGAATACTCAATAAAGAACAACGAGGGTATGTTACGCCTCAGGAATTTAATTTGTTCGCAAACCAAGCGCAAATGGATTTGTTTGAACAATATTTTTATGATATTAATCAATTTAGTAGAATGTCAGGCAATAGTTCAGAATATTCTGATATGCTGACTATATTGAATGAAAAGATTAATTTATTTGAAACAACATCACCTAACTTACCATATATAGATGCAAGCAATCCTTTACTAGGGTTTTCATTACCTTCAGACTTGTATCGGTTAGGTTCGGTAATATATGCTAATACAACATCAGAGCCTATATTGCCATCACCGCAAGATCCAAACAACCCTTTAACAACAACAAGTTATATAGAGGTTGAGCGTATAAACGCTAATGAGTTCTTGCTTATAAATTCTTCACCTTTAACTAAACCTAAGAACGTAAGACCCATATATGTAGGTAATCAATCCGGCATTAAAGTATATGGAGACTCACAAATAATAAACTTTGTAACAGTAAATTACATTAGAAAACCGGTTAAGGTTGAATGGAAATATCAAATGGTTTATGGCGAAGCATTATACGATGCCACATATTCCGTTAACTTTGAATTACATCCTTCGGAGGAAACTGAACTTGTAATTAAAATATTAGAGTTAGCTGGCTTATTAGTTAAAGATATTCAAATGTATCAAATAGCAGCTGGCGAAGAAGTAAGAAACACACAAGAAGAAAAAGCATAATAGATGGGATTAATAACAAAAAATAATGAGCAATATTATTTAGGCCCAGATGGAGTATGGAATAGCTTAGATGAAAATTATGGTAACTATCAGTTTACATCAATAAAAGATATTATAAGTAACTTTATGGTTGCTTATGTTGGTCAAGATAAACTAATTACCAAAATTAAAAGAACAGATGTAGCTTTTCATGCACAGCGCGGTTTACAAGAATTGCACTTTGACACACTTCCTTCGGAAAGATCAATTGAGATTGAAATAGGGCCGTTGCTTAATTTTATTTTACCACAAGATTATGTAAACTATATAAAGTTAACTTGGACAGATGTTAATGGTATAGAAAGAATAATATATCCAACACGAAATACAAGTGACCCATTACCTTATTTGCAAGATCATAATTATGAATATATTTTTGATGAGCAAAATAGAGAAATAGTAAAAGCAAATCCTTCTGAAACATTAAAAAGATTTAAAAGAGATTCACAAAGGGCTGATATATACGAGAATGCAAATAACGCTGACTTATTAAGTGAAAACGCAATGGGCAGACGTTATGGATTAACACCAGAAAATGCGCAGTCAAATGGTGTATTTTATATAGATCAAATAAAAGGTATAATACATTTTAGCTCAGACATTTGTCACAAAATAGTAACCTTAAAATATATATCTGATGGCTTAGCTTATGACGAAGATATGAAAATACATAAGTTAGCTGAGGAAGCATTGTATAAATATATAGCTTATGCAATCGTATCAACAAGGCCATCAATACCTGAATATATAGTTGGCAGATTAAAGAAAGAAGCTTTTTCATCAAAAAGAAACGCTAAGCTAAGGTTATCAAATATTAAAATAGAAGAGATTGCGCAGGTAATGCGAAATAAATCTAAGCAAATAAAACACTAAAATATGCCTGAAGTAATACGCACGTTCACGACAGGTAAAATGAATAAAGACCTGGACGAACGATTAGTTCCAAATGGCGAGTATAGAGACGCTCTAAACTTAGAAATATCTACATCGGATAACGGTAACGTGGGTGCTTTGCAAAACATTGATGGTAACACCGCTAAGCTAAATAAGTTTTTAAATCCCAGCACGGGTGTTTATACACCATGGACAGCTGGTTATATAAATACATTAAGTAACCCGAAAGTTATTGGCCAAATAAAAGATTCTGTAACGGAAAATATATATTGGTTTATAGCTTCAGATAACATTAGTTGTATTGCAGAATACAACCAAATTGATGATGTTGTTGTACCTGTTCTTGTTGACGCACAGAATATATTAAATTTTAGTGAAAGTTATTTGATTACAGGAATAAATATTATAGAAGACTTATTATTTTTTACAGATAACCAAACAGAACCTAAGGGTTTAAATATAAAAGATTTTAAAGAGTCTACACCGGATTTTCAAACGCATAGTGTAATTAATGGTAGAGATTTTATAGAAGAAGATATAACTGTAATTAAGAAAGCTCCTTTAGTTGCACCAACATTAGATTTAGCTAGAACAAGAGCTGTTGATAATGAAGGTAATGAAGCTACTGTAACAACAACTACAGTTCAAAATTTTATTATCGATGACCCTAACGACCCTCCACTTAGTCAATCAGGTAGAATACCGGCACCGCTAGGAACAGAGTTTACTTTGTCTTGGCTTACATCACCTTATCCATTTTTTAGAATATCAGATGTTTTAGTTTTAATTGGAACAGCGCCAATGGGAACAGACGATGGAACTACTGGGGAGCTAGCTGAGTTTAAGGTTAGGGTAGAAGTTATAAATGTACCGCCTGGGAATACTCAAACACAAGCGACAATTAAGGTATTATCTGTGCCTGAAACACTACAAGATCAAGATATTACTTGGGAAGTTTCTTTAGAAGAAGTGCCATTCTTTGAATTTAAATTTCCTAGATTTGCATTTAGATATAAATATAAAGATGGCTATTATTCTACATTTTCACCATTTACTGAAATAGCTTTTCTACCAGGAGAGTTTGATTATGAAACCAAACAAGGTTATAATCTTGGTATGGTTAATGAGCTTAAGCAATGTGTTATAAAAGATTTTGTTCCTGCTGATATACCGCCAGATGTAATTGAAGTTGATTTACTTTATAAAGAAAGCAATAGCCAATCCGTTTATGTAGTTGATACATTTAAAAAAGATGATGATATATGGAATGAGGGTGGCCCTAGTGGTAATGGATTTAAAGTTGAATCAGAAATTATATCTTCCATATTACCGGGCAATCAAATATTAAGACCATATGACAATGTGCCCAGGAAAGCTAAGTCACAAGAAATCACTGGTAATAGATTAATATACGGTAATTATTTACAAAATTTTAATTTAAAAAATGAATTAGGTGTTGAAGTATCGCCTACGCTTACTCAAAGTATTGTTCATAATTCTAACTGGGATGTTGTTAACGGCGAACACACTATTAGTGATATTGGTGAACCAATAGCCAGAACACCATTTAAGTCTATTAAAACACAAAGAACTTATCAAGTTGGTGTTGTTTTTCAAGGACAATATGGAAGGCAAACACCTGTATTTACATCTGAGTCAGCGGCAATAACATTAGCTAAAGAAGAGGCTGATAAATATAATCAAATTGTTGTACAAACAGATGGCAACGTGCCAAGTGGCTTTACTCATTTTAAGTATTATATAAAAGAGCCTTCAAACGAATATTACAACTTAGCTATGGACCGTCATTATGATGCAGAAGACGGTAATGCTTGGATTAGTTTTCCATCGGCAGAAAGAAATAAAGTATCAGAAGAAACTTTTTTAGAAATTAAGAAGAGACACGATACTGATGAGTTTGTTTCTGAACCAGCAAAGTACAAAGTTATTGCTATTAAGAATGAAGCTCCTTTATTTTTAAGAAAACAAATAAATTCAGCGGGCTCAATAGAAGACGGGGGTAATGATATAAAAGATACTGGTATACCACAACCAGAAAGAACGTGGATAGATGTTGACAAAGATACTTTTGAAGATAGCTCTGCTCGTGTTGTTTTGGACACCACCGATAAACAAAGACTTGTAAGAGTATTTAGTACATCTGCTGTAAGTGATTACTATAATGTTTCAAGTATATCTTTGCCATCAGGTGATGACTATTATAGAATATCTATTGAAAAGAAATTTGGTGAAGACATGGCGTTTACCACTAATGATGCCGGAGATAAAGAGCCTGGCTTGAGTGTTGAATTAGCATTTGAAAATTTTGTTGATAAACCAGAATTTGAAGGTAGATTTTTTGTTAAGCTTTTAAAAGATTCAACCCTTGAAAAATATATATTATCAGACGGTAACAACGATAATTTTGCAATTGGATCTACTGTTAAATTAGGTTATACCTCAAAGTCAATGGGTAGAAGTGCAATAAATGATACATTTGGTGGTGGATCGTTTTTTGTAGATGATGGACCAGTAAGAAACGGTGATGACAATGTACAGAATTGTGGAAATGATAGCTCTAGATATTGCGGTAAAGGTTACAAAAGAGGCGGTGGTAACACAGCGGGTACACTTAGTATAGGTTTTAGTGGTATATGGCCGCGAGGAAGTTCTTTTGATGTTGGTAGAGGTGTATACCCTGAATATAGGGATCAAGTAAAAACTTTAAAAGCTATGGGTGGTTTGTTAAGGTTTAAAGAAGATCCTGATCAAATTGTATATAAAATAGTAGAAACAACAGAAGAGTCAAGATTAAGAAACTATAAGAATAATAAAAAGCATGAGAAGTACAATGTAGGTTCTAACAAAAGAACAAGGTTTGATTTAAGACTTGAACCAGTTGATCCTAATGATGCTTCTAAACTACAGGGCCCTTACCCTAACAAAGGATTATTTCAAGGAATTAATGACAATAACGGTAGTTGGAGAAGTCATTTTGATGGTAGTAATGTTGCTAGAAGTCCAGAAAACGGACCTGAGCTAGAATTCTTAAAACCATTTTTTGAAGAGAATAGTTTTACAAGTGACAACCCGGCTATATTTGAAACAGAGCCAAAAGAAACTGCAGAGTTAGAATTGTTTTATGCGGCATCAGAAGCGTATCCAATTAGCGAATACGGCGATCCTCATGCACTGGGTTGGCATAACTGCTATTCGTTTGCTAACGGGGTAGAGTCCGACAGAATACGAGACGACTTTAACGCAGTAACCATAGATAACGGCCCAATAGTATCTTCAACATTAAAAGAGCCATATGCGGAAGAGCGAAGATCTACTGGATTAATATTCTCACAAATATTTAATTCTATATCAGGTGTAAATAGTTTAAATCAGTTTATACAAGCTGAAGCCATTACAAAGGATTTAAATCCTATATATGGTTCAATACAAAAACTACATACAAGGGATACAAATTTAGTTACATTGTGTGAAGACAAGTGTTTGCGAATTCTCACAAATAAGGACGCTTTATTTAATGCGGATGGTAATGCTAATGTAACATCAAATAACGCTGTTCTGGGCCAAGCAACGCCTTATGTGGGCGAGTTTGGTATTAGCTTACATCCTGAAAGTTTTGCCAGCTATGGGTTTAGAGCATATTTTACAGACAAAAACAGAGGTGTTGTATTAAGATTATCAGCAGACGGGCTTGAAGAAATATCAAGATATGGTATGAGTGATTTCTTTGCAGATAACCTTAAGGAGTCTAGTATTACATGGGGGTCTTACGATGATGACAAAGGTGGTTACAATATATCATTAAATAATATAGCTACTGAGTGGAGAAATAAATTTAAGGATAGAATATATATAAATGGTAATTGGAATGAATTCAGTACAACTCATTCTGTTGTAACATTTAAAGAGTCAACAAACGGATGGGAAAGCAGAAAAGCGTTTAGCCCAGAAGGAGGTATAAGTTTAAATGATAGATATTATACATTTGATAAAGGTAACATATGGGAACATAGAACAGATTCGTCTGTTAAAAATAATTTTTATGGTGTACAATATGATAGCTCCGTAACATTTTTAATAAACGAACAACCTAATGCTGTTAAAAAATATAAAACATTAAACTACTCAGGAAGTAAATCTAGAGCTTACGTATATGGCGATGGCGTATATGAAGGTCTAAGCTTAGCCGAGGTAGAAGCGCTGCAATTACAAAACATCACAAACCAAACATTAAAAAACGAAGGTTGGTTTACTGAATATATTAACACAGACTTACAAGAAGGTTATATAAAAGAATTTTTAGATAAAGAAAATAAATGGTTTCAATATATAAAAGGTGAAGCTACATACTTTTCTACAAATTCCGATAACAATTTAGATTCAAGAGAATTTTCAATGCAAGGTATCGGTAGAGCTTCTGCTGTTAGTGCTCCTGATATTAGTGCTTTCAATGTAAGAATTTTTGGTGACCCGTCTTGCGCAGTGTATATACAAAACCCAACAGCTGATCCTAAAACATATAGTGTGGCTGAAGATTGTACAAATTGCGGTGATTTGATATTAACAGGAACAGATCCTCAGGGTCTATCTTTAACATTTGAAATAGTTTCTAATAATACACAAAATGGAACTTTGTCCGCTATAAACGGAAATCAAATTACATTCACACCGAATGTTGCTAATTATTATGGCTCTGCTGGTACATTTACTTATAGATCATATAACGGCACGAGATATAGTGATCCTGCTACGGTAACAGTTACAATAACTTCGGTTGCTGAGCCACCGCAAATAACTAGCACGCCAGATCCAGCGCAGCTTAATCAAACTGTTGGCCAAACATTTACTTACGCTAATATTACAGCTAGCGACCCTGATCATGACCCTTTAACAGATTTAAGCTGGTCTACTAACAATTTACCACAAGGTTGGACTTTAACAACTACAGGTGATGGGTTTACAGGTATTGCAACTATAACAGGTACAGTGGCGCAAGGTAACACTACATTTGAAATTGTTGTTACTGATCCAGATGGCTTAACAGATACACAAGAGGTTGTTGTTGGTGGTATTGCTGCAGCTTTGTTAGACTTAGATTTTATAGCTCATTCTAGCCTGAACCAACCAGCCCAAACGTGGACTGACCCCAACGACCCTACCTTTGTAGTACCTATGAAAGCAAAAGCCTCCAGCACTCATGGTTGTGCTCGTGGTACATATAGATTAGTTGCGAACAAGCATGTAAACGGAGGTGTTGTTATTGGTAGATTTTATGTAGGGAATACTGCTGGTAATAATGGATTGTTTGATTCTTTTACTGTTGACGCTAATGGTAATGCAAATAGCCCAACAGGTGACCCTCATTTATCACAAGTTGCAAGTGCAACTGCACAAGGAAATATAGATAGTTTAGGCAATGTAGATACTTTAGTGTATGATGTTGGTACTACTGAATTTGGAACTGATCCAAATAACAGTTTACAAAGATATGTTACTGCGGCTATGGCTAATAACAAATATATAACCTCGACTGGATTCGATAGAACTAGATATTCTTATTTAAAAATGACACCTGCGCAAGCTCAAACTATTGCAGATAATTATCCAGATGGTTACGATAATTGTTATGTTACGTTTACATTTGAACCAGATACTTATAATACAGGTGGCGCATTTAATACTCACGCAGATTCTGTTGGTTTCCAAGTTGTGCAAAAAGGTTCAACACAGGGTTACAACGGTGGGCCCGAAATATATTCGGACAAGCTGGGTGTTGCTTCAGGAACTTGTACTTCTGGTCAGCCATGCCCTGAATCTACATGGCCCTATATAACATTTAATGTATGTACAGGAGAATATGTTGATACATATGATCCATTAAATCCTCCAAGTCAACCTTATTAATATGAGTACAGAATATAATAACTTTTCAGTATCCGAAATAAATTTTATCGAGGCAATAGGAAGCGATTTAGGAAATACTGGTATACATACAGTTAATGTAATACCTGATCAAGGTTATTCTATAGATGTAAACGATTTTAGTGTAATTGCACCGTTTAGTCCTTATATAGAACAATCTTCTATAACTTTATCACAAAATATAAGTGAAGTAACAATTTCTTTCAATTTAATTCCTGGAACATTAATGCCGGGTAACGATATTGAAATACCTTTATGTATATCTGGTTTTGCTACATTAGATGAATTTACTATTGATGGTAGCTATGTTTATGAAGCAAGCGATTTCACTCCTCCAGCCGATGGAACATATTCGGATGGTGGTGAATTTGACTCAACAGAACCTATACTGTCACAAACAATAAACGCAGGGGCAAACAAATATTTTCCTACTGAACCTCAAGCTGCGGTAATTACAGGTAATAATAATAGTTATGATATACAGTCTTCTGTAGTTACAGATTCAGACGGTGATGTTATATCTAAAACCTTTAATGTAAATTATACATATCCTAATCAAAATGTAGCTGGTGATGTAATAAAATTTGTAGCCAATGCTGCTAATAAAGTTGATGTGACTCCGAAAGTAAATAGCTTTACTCTTGACGGTGTTAGTGGATATACTCAGCCCGACGTAACAAATGCAGGTGAAACAAAACCATTAGTGTTATTTGGCAATGAAGGCGCTACAATTACATCTATAGAATTATATGATACATCGGCACCACCACAATTAATAGCAGGATACGGAAGTAATATAAGTATACCAGCATCAGGAAGTTATACATCGAACATAGCGTTCCCAGCAGCCTCTGAAGGATATTCTGTACCTTATAGATTAATTGTAGAGTCACCGGATTTTAATCCAAATTTATTATTACCTGGTGCTACCAATGTAGAAATAGCAGTTGGGCAAAGAGCGGGCGCGATTGATTTCGTGTTTAATCCAACAACTACAAACCCAAATATGACAGTATCAGGAGGTGTAACAGCTTCATTAAATCCTGATTCAAGCATAGATCCAAGCAGTGGTATATTTACGCCTACGTTTGTAGTAACTCCAAATGCCGGATATAGTTTATCTAAGCTAACTGGAAGCCCCGCAACAGCAAATGATTTTAGTCCAACTATACCAAATGGAACAGGTAATGTTTATTCATATACAGGTGGTGGAACTACTATTGAACCAGATGGTACATATAGAATGCCAGGAACAATAGATTTTACAGACACTGGATCAGCTGGGGTTACACATACATTAAATGTTGATGCTTTTGTGACTACGGTGGCAGATTGTACTAAATACACAGTAAGTGTTATACAACCGTCGGCCTGTGATTCTTATATAATTGATAACAGCGCAGGGACAGTAAATGGGCAAGTAAGCTACACAGACTGCTTAGGCGGTGGCCAAATATTAGATATTTCCGCGGGTGACTCTACGGAAGTATGCGCTGAAGCAACACCTACAGTATTACAAGGAAGCCCAACCGTTACAGCGTCAACAGCTTGTACGTTTGATGTTTCATATGTAAATTGCTGCGGTGATAACATAACATTAAATAAAGCTTTAGGCACGCCTGATGAAGAAATATGTGTAAAAGACGGAACTACACCTGTTAAAGCATTAAACGGACTTGGGGATGTAATACAAAAAATACCATTAGAAACCTGCGCTTGCGCATTTACACCAGTACAATTAGGTTATAGCCTACTTTCTTATGAGGATGCTTGTTGCGCGACGCCAACAACATATTATATAGATGGGACTAACTTATTAACCTCAACTAATATATATACAGATCCAAACGGAACACAAGCTCCTGACGGATATTATGCACAATAACTAATAAAAATTAAACAATGGCAAATTATAGAGAATTATCAGGTACAACACTAGGAAATTCCGCTTCTTGCCCGAGTTGCTATACAGCTTTATATTTATGCTACTCGGCAGTAAGCGCGGCTGATCTATGTTGTAACACAAGCACAGGAGTTACAAGATATGTTCCTGCAGGGCAAAACTTCGCTAATGCTACCACGTTGTATTCAGATACAGCTTTAACGCAAGTTGCGGCAGCTGGTTGGTACAGTGATGATGTAAACAACTGCGGAACACCTTAATAAAATTAAACTATGCCTACATATAGAGCACAAATAGGGAGCATCTTAGGCCCATCACAAAACTGTCCCTCTTGCGGACCAGGATCTGGTGCTGGATACTACGCTACAGAATGTGGATCATTAGGTATTACTATCTTTTTATCCTCAGTAAGTGGGTGTGATGATAATGGTCAAGGAGTCCTATTAGCTTCCCCTTATAACAATTTAAGTCAAGGAGACGTAATATTTTATAGACCTGTGGGTTGTAATACAAGTTCTGACATTTACTGCGCTACAATTACAAGCGTAGTCACAGATAACTTTAATGGGTATATAGAAAAGTCAATTGTAGATGTTGATGGAAATAATGTTTATAATAACTGTGTAACTTGTAACAGCAATATTCCTTCTCAACCTGGACCAGGCCCAGGACCTTCAAGTTATATGGATATAGACGCAGACACTTTTCAACTATACTTAAGTGCAACTTTAGCGTGTGATGACCCTAATAAATTAGGCTCTATATGGATAGACTGTGCGGATCAACCTTTAAATCCTTGTCAAAGTGGACAAATAAGCTTACCTAATCCAGGAGACTACATCTATTCTTCTAGCACTGGACTTGCCTGGAATATGGGCCCTGGGTTTGTTGCTTGCGATGAGCCAGGAACGGGTGATGCAGCATGGATTCAAGTTAGCGGGAGTGGGTTGGTAGTAAACTCTAGTGTTTGTTTAATCCAAAACATGCAATAATATGGACGAAATAACATTAACATTTCCACACCCCTTAAATGTTTCAGTACAAATAGGAGACGTAGCGTACTTTACTAATTCACAAAATGTTTATAGTGGGGATACGTTATTAAAAATAGGGACTGTATTAAATATTAATCAAGGCACTAACACAATTATATGCGAAATTCCTTCTTCGGCAGAACGGCCAGTAGCAAATAGTTTTATATTGTTTACTAAAGATAATACTCATAATTTAGGATCTGTATTAGGGTATTATGCTAGAATTCAATTTAGAAACGGCACAACAGAAGAAGCGGAAATATTTTCTGTAGGTTCAGAGATATTTGAGAGCAGTAAATAACACGTAATAATAAAACTATAAAAACTTTAAGAATATGTTACCAATAATGGGTGCTGTCCAAGGTCTAGCTGGAATTGCCGGTGGGATTATTGGAAGCAAAAAAAGAAAAGCAGAAGAACGTGCGGCTCAAAAAGAGTATAACAGAAATAAGCAGAGATTGATGGACCTAGACACATCAAACCCTTATCAGAACATGCAGAACACTATGGAAGATCTGACTGTTAATACTCAACAAGCAGACTTCTTAGCTGAACAACAGCAGCAAAACTTAGCAAATACAATGAGTAATTTGCAAGGAGCAGCTGGTGGATCAGGTATCGCTGCATTAGCTCAATCGTTAGCTGGGCAGCAAAGTAAAAATCTCGCTCAGACATCTGCAAGTATAGGCCAACAAGAAGCAGCAAATCAACAAGCTGAAAGATCTATGGCTGGTCAACTACAAGCAATGGAAAGAGAAGGTGAACTAATATCAAGATCACAAGAAAAAGAAAAAACAGAAACTATGTTTGGTATGTCTCAACAAAGATTAGGTGCAGCTAAAGCAGCAAGAGCAGCGGCGACTAAATCTATAATTGGCGGTGTTACCGGATTAGCAGGATCTGTATTACCAAATATCCCAGGCTTAGGAGGCCAGGGTGGCGGATTTATGCAGAATATGATGGGTAATACTGGATAAAATATAATAGTATGGCAAATAGAGCATTAATATTAGGTGAAAATTACGCTATAACAGGAGGCAACAAAGACGGTGGCTTTTTAGACATTGCGGCAGCTATGAGACCAGGTATGGAAATATCTGAAAAAGTTATAGCTGGTGTTCAAAAAAGAAAAGATGCAATAGCGCAACAAGCGGCAGCGGCAAAGCAAGCAGAAGAACAGAAGATAGCCGCAACAAACCAAAAGGTTGGCGCTTTGTTAGGCCAAATGCAATCTAATATAGATTTAACTGGTATATCAGGGGATCAACAAAAAAATATAACAGAGTTTTTAACAGCTAAAAAACAAGAGTATATTGATGCCGCAAATGCAATTGCTGAATATGATGTGACTGATCCTGAATATATGCAATATGCTGATGTAATGCAACAGGTTAATAATCAATTTCAAGCGTTAGCTAATAACTTAAAAGTATATAAAGAAAACCAAACAGAGTTTATATCTGATGGTTATGAAAATAGATTGTCTATGGCAAACACAGGAGCTGTAGATCAAGCTGCATACATGTATAATAAGTCTACACCGTTTACAATAGATAATGGTAATTTAATGTTTAACTACGAAGGCCAAAGTATTAATTATACAGATTACAAAAACCCATCGTTGAAAGCTTTTGGTACTGCGGATGCAATAATGAAAATTGCAAACAACGTACATAAAACAAAACAAAAATTAACTGATTATCAAAAATCATCTATACGGCTACAATTAACAGATGCGTTTAGTCAAAATCCGAATGCACTTAGATCTATAGTTGTTGATAAACTATTAACAGATGGTTTATTAGATATAGATTATAGTGTATATTCAGATCCTACTAAAACAGCAGAGCTACAAGATGAGGTAATTAAGCAACTAATAGGTAGCATGGAAAAAATCGCTAATGATAGCTATAATGCTGCAAACCCTCCAGGTCCAACAGGCAATCAAGCGTTAACCGCAGAACAAATGGCGGCTAATATAAAAATATTAAAAGCAGCTAAAGGTGGAGCTACTGGTATTTCAGGTAAGTTATTTGACAGGATAACAGGCAATAAATCCTTTACGCCTAATGAATTTAAGTATGATGAAACAGGTTTTTATATATATGATTCAAAAGGAAACCAATATGTAATAATAGACAGCAATGGTAAACTTGGTAAAGATGCAGCTAGATTTGGTATATCTAGGGTAACACAACTATAATGGTAAACACTCCTCGAAAGAGAAAAGTTAACAATAAATAATATGTCAGAAGAAAAATTAATTTGGGACGATAACCTAAAACAATGGGTACAACCAAAAAAAGCAAACGGGGTTGCGGGGACGGATGCGTCTGTAACTCCAGAACAAAACGGTATGGCATCCAACTTGGATCTGTCTTTATCGGATTTCAACGCAAGAGCTGAAGGTACAGCAGCTCCTAATGGAGCTTATGATGTGTATAGAGACGGTAAAGCTTTTTATGATTATGATCCTACTACAGGGTCAACACAAGTAATAAGCGATACTACAACTCCAAATAGAAGAGGCCGCAAGGTAAGAAAGGTTATATTTGACGAACCATCAGAAGATGATTTAAACAACTGGAGATTATATAATCAAGATCAACCTGAATTTATATCTAATTCTAGAGGAAAAAAAGTAAACAATAGAAAATATATTAAAAAAGAAGATATACTTTCTGCGGAAGTTCTTGGAAGAACTTATGAACTTAATAACGATTTAGATATAGAATATGACAATCTATTTTATAGTCAAGATGGTGATACTTCATTTGTTGACAAATACTACCCTGGTATTGGAGCCACAGAAAATTTTAATTTAGTTGATTTTCAAGGTTATTTAAATAGAACCGGTTTTACAAAATACTTTGAAGAAGGCATGGAAGATGGTGGAATATATAGAAGAGACAATATATTTTATTCAGACGAAATGGAAAAAGCTATGCCTGAACAAGATTTAGCTAATGCTTTAGATGAGTACGAAGCTTATAGAACAAAAAGAGCTAACGATAGAGAAGCTTTAGTTGCTCTTTATGAAAACCCAGAAATATTTGAAGGAGCAAGAACAATTGATGACATATCAGCTATAGCTTTTAATTATGAAAATCCAGTAGCTAATAACTACTATAACCAATTGCATGATTTTGAAGGCTACAAAACAAATGTATATCAGGATTTAACATTATATAAAAATAAAAAGCAAGAAGAATTAGTTGATAAATACGAAAGACTAAAAGATAGGAACGACGTTGAAGATGTTATAGCTAGTATAACTAACCCTGTTTTACAGGTTCCTGTTGGCGGGTTTGAAGCTGGAAGAGATTTACTTTTAATGGTTGGTGGTTGGCTACCTGATTGGATGCCCGTAGGAGGAAGTGATTGGACTAGGTCTAATACAGCTAGGCTAAATATGCAAGAACAATATGGTAATAAGTCTCTTGATTATTTTATGGCTGAAGGTAAACGGGTTAATCATGATGGTATAGACTATATTATTGCTGAAGACGGATCAATTTATGATGAAACAAACAATGTTAATATAACTGGTATTTTAAATGCGTCTAACTACACTGGTCCAAGCGCTGAAACATTATATTCAAAAATGGATCCAAACAGCGAAACAGTATCAGACTTTTCTTCAAGAGGTGGCGCTAAAATGTTTGGTAATGTAACTGGTAATATTGTAGGCCAAATTGTCGGAACAAAAGGGGCTGGAGTTGTAAGAGGAGCTTTATCTTTAAGAGCTTTGTCAGCGTTAAATAAGCTTGGAAGATTTAAATCAGTAGGAGCGTTTAATAAATATAAAGGGCTAGTGGCTAAAGGGGCAAGAAAGGGTAGAGATTTAAAAGGCAAATACGAAACATTTGGTCTTAACTTAACAGCAACACAAAAGGGTTTAGTAGATGCTACTATGTTTCAGTCTTTATATGGTGCAGCCTCAGGATATAAAAATACTCTTCAAGCAGCTCAACGAGCAAATTTAGATATTGAAACAGCTGAAAAGCTAGCCACTATGGGCGGCTTCCAAATGAGTTTATTGTATGCTCTTACGGGACCAATTAACCCACGTATAGGTCAAGTAAAGTTTTTAGATGATTTTGTTGCGGGTAAAAACAGTATATATAATAGAATAGTAACAGCTGCTAAAAACAATAAAGCAAACCCTTATGGCGCTGCCAAAAATGAATTTACAAAAACGGTAAAAGATTATGTAAATAGAAAAACAGGCGCAAGCTTTTTAGGCGAAGGTACTAAAGAAGTTATTCAAGAAAACATACAACAATTTGGTGAGTCTAACATTGTAAATGCAAACTTAAATGAAGCATTAGGTAAAGACTTTGTAGACGAAGAATACAGCATGAAAGATTTTATAGAAACATCTATAATGTCGTTTGCTGCAGGTGGTTTACTTGGCGGTGTTAGTGCATCAGGCCAAAATTATACACCTTCAAAAGTTTCAGACTTGTATCAATTATCGCAAGATAAAAAAGGAGCAAAATCAAGATTTGATTATTTAGTTAAAAACAAAGTATTAACACAAAAAGAAGCTGATAATATATTAAAAGACGTTGATGCTGTTGGTAACGCTGTTAATAACAAAGAGGTACCGATGTACCTTGCTGAATTAAATCCCGACACATTTGTTAAAATTGCTAACAATACGCAAGAAATTAACAGATTAAAAGAAGAAAAGAAAGCATTAGCTCCTGGTCTTGAAGGTAATACACAACAAGAAATAGATAGACTTACTCAAGAAAACATAGAACTGCAAAGAGGCGAAAACTTAAAGCTAATAAAAGAAGAGGGTAAACTTATTGAAAAGCTTGGTGGTAAAGATAATGTCATTATTTTTGCAAATCAACAAGAAGCCGCAGAGCAAGGATATAAAGGTAAAGATCTTATAAGCAATGGTTTTATGGACGTCGGTGGTAAAATTGTTATCATTGAAGATGTAGCCGCTGCAAATAGCGCATTGTCAGTAGGATCGCATGAGTTATTACATAAAATATTAAAAGCTGAGTTCACTGTAGATGGTAAACCAACCGCATTACAAAAAAGATTATTAGGTGAGTTTAAAAATGTTCTTAAGCAAAAAGGTTTATATAATCAAATATTAGGACAGCTTCAAAAAAATTATACAGACATAAATACTGTAAACTTAGATGAATGGTTTACAGCGTTTAGTGATATTGTTGGTAACAGCCAAAAAATGGGAGTTGACCCGTTAAAACAATTTGGCGATAAATGGTGGCAACAACTTGGTAATTGGATGAGTAATTTATTCAAAGGAAGACTAGGCCAAGAAAAAGCGCTAAATTTTAAAAGCGGTAAAGAAGTATATGATTTTATACTTAACTATCAAAAAAATCTAGCAGATGGGAAGCTTAGTAATTTAGCTAAACAAAAAATTGAAGCAGGTAAAGATTTAAAAGTTAAAAAGCGTTCGCTATCTGAAAAAGATTTAGGTAAAACAAAAGAAAGATTAAGTAAGTTTACCAAAGAGGATGCTGCTAATAATCCTGCTGTGGATAGGGAATTACCAGACATGGTTAATGCACAAGTTGGTAACCTAGCCATTAAGTTTGATCCTGAACTTAGAATGGAGTTTATGCAGGATGTTTTATTAAGAACATTAACTGACATAAGAAACAACCCATGGGACGGCCGCGGTACCTTATATGGCTATTTAAATGGTAGAATACGTAAACGTATACTTGATGCGTTTAGAGACGACCGTAAGCGTGTAGATCCAATATACGTTAACAGAATAGACACAGATGCTTTGGCTATATTAGAAAAGCAATCTGGAGACCCAACACCTAAAGTAACAACTGAAGTTAAAGAATACAGAAAATTAAAAGACTCTGGTCTTGTAATCGGCGAAGCAATCAGTTTAATAAAAAGTGATTTAAATACAATAGCTAGGTTATTAAAAACAGGTGTTAAAGAGGGTATTAGTAAAAATAAAAAAGTTACACCGTTTATGCGTGAGCTTTTAAAATCTATTGATCAATCTAATATACCTAATAGAATTGATTTAGGAACAGGTGATGCTTTAGCTAAAAGATTATTAAAATATAAGAAAGCTATAATAGAAAACTCTACTCGAACATTTTTAATGGGTCAAGATAGAAGTGGTAAAGTTGCAGGCGGTATACCAGCAGCAATTGAAAAAACTATTATAAACGAAGACGGCACACGTGAAACAGTTAGCTACCCAGACTGGGCTGGCAAAAAAATAGCAAGAGAAAAAGTTAGTAAAGACAGTGCGCAAAGAACAGCTGGGCATGATCTTACATTTAAAAAATCCTCAGATCAAGTTTCAGATATAGATTTTTTACAGTCATTCTTTAAAACTGTAACCAAGAACGCAGACGGAACATTTGCTGTTAAAGGTTTAATAGCAGGTAGAAAACCAGCTGTTGAAAAACATATAAGTCAGATGGTTGCTGTTGAGTTGTTTGTAGATGGCATTAAAAATGGTACACAAGTAGCAGAGAGTTTTGGCAGAAGTCAGTCTATGATGGATGCAGAACTTGAGGTTGCTGATGTACTTGCACAGTTAGAAGCTGACGCTGAATTAGGTGGAACGAAAAGATCTATAGGGGCAATTGAAATTGCATTTAATAATCATTTATCGTTTGGCAGTAAAGATCCTATGTTTAAAAATGCGTATGCTAATCTTACACCCGCGGAACAATCTGTTTACGATGATAAGATTATGCCTTTGATGGAAAGTGCATTTTTCAAAAGAGAAATTAAAAACCTCGTTGAAAGCGGCAATGTTGATAATGATATTAACCCTATCAAATTATATGTCAATGATTTTCTAAATGCAAAAACTAATAGTAAAGAACTTAAAAAACAATTAGAGGCTTTTATTACTGACTTTATAGATATATTACCAAGCAATGTTACTAAAAAGTTTAACAAACAAATGTTTGGTTTAGACATAGGTTTTTTAAACCCGACTACAACTGCTAAATATCAAGATGGTTTTAATGAAAAAGCAAGGAAGCTTGTAGCTAAGAAAAATTTATTAAATGCAGGTGACATAAGACAAAACTTATTTTGGTTAGAAGGCGTTGAAGGTATGCAGGCCGGGTCTGGCACAATGCAGCAAATTGCTAAAATTTTAGCGGAAGATATTACTAAGGCGGAAAAACAAGCAAAGCTTAAAGAACAAGGTTTATTAGATAAGTTAAAAACTATAAAATCGTCGAACACAGAAGGTATGATCTTTCTTGTTCAAGAAGGTATTAAGGTAGTTGCTAATGATCCTACAAAATTATCAGGCTTTATGCAGTGGGTTGCATCTAGCAGTAGCTTAGGTAAAGCTCTGCGTAGCATGACGGGGTTGAGTGATATACAAATATTAGATGGCTCACAAGCACCGTATTCCAACGCATCGAGAACTAAATTTTATTTAAAGAAAAGCGACGCTCCAAAAGGCACTGAATTATTTGCAAATAGAAAGCACCCTTACTATAATGATGCTGTAGATTTCCTTAAATTAAAAGGTAAAGAGCTTACAGAAGATAATATAGCAGCTGGTTTAGTATTTAAAGGTGAGCATAGTGATCCTTCGTCTTATATATCATTTCAAATTGTAGAAGCGGTAATGCCGTTAATATCTTTAGCAGTACAACATCCTACTGAAATAGAAACAATATTAACACAAGTGGATAATGTATTGAGACCTATTGTAATGGGATTTGATCAGCAATTAAACGCTAAGTTTATATCTGATATTCAAGATACAACTTTAGGAGCAACATCTAAAGCGGGTGAATTAAGATTATTATCTACATCTAAATATATAAATTCTTTTGTGCCAACGCAAGCTGGTATGCAAACCGCAGCGGAAAGAGCTCGACAAAAATTAAACGAACTAGGAATAGATATTAAAAACCTGGTTAATATTAATATAAGTGTGCAAGCTAGTGTTGAGGGTGCTAAAAGATCTACAGGTAAAGGTATAAGTGTATATGATTTTGATGATACTTTAGCGTTTAGTCAGAGTCAAATTATAGTTACAATGCCCGTCGACCCTGAAATACTTGATATTGCTGCTAGACGAATGTTTGGCGATACTGCTTTTAAAAATGTGCAGAACTTTCAAAAAAGATTTAATAACTTAAATGAAGCACAGCAAAAACAAGTTTTACAAAGTATACCTGGTACAACAAGAAAAATTACACCTGCACAGTTTGCAGTTGAAGGTGAAACATTAGCACAACGTGGGGCTAAATTTGATTTTAGTGAATTTAATAAAGTTGTTAAAGGAACACCTGGTCCACTTGTGCCTAGACTTAGAAAAGCAATTGGTAAGTTTGGAAATGAAAATATGTATGTATTAACAGCAAGGCCTCAGGCTTCTGCTAAATCAATCTATAGATTTTTAAAAGAGTTGGGTGTTGAAATACCATTAAGAAATATTGTTGGGCTTGAAAACGGCGCGCCATCTGCAAAAGCAAATTGGATGGTAAATAAAGTGGCTCAAGGGTTTAATGATTTTTATTTTGTTGATGATGCTATTAAAAATGTAAAAGCTGTTCAAGAAGTATTAAATAAATTTGACGTTAACAGCAAAGTACAACAAGCCAAAAAGCGTAGCGCAGGCGATTTAAGTGAACAACTTAATAAAATGGTTGAAAGAAGCAAAGGTGTAAAAGCTGAAGCTGTATTTTCTAAAACTGTAGCTAGAAGAAGAGGAGCACAAAAAGGTAGGTTTAAATTCTTTATACCACATGGTGCTGAAGACTTTAGAGGACTAACATCTTATACATTAGCGGGTAAAGGTAAGCAAGGAGAAGCAGATCAGCAGTTCTTTGAAGATAACTTAGTTACACCATATACACAAGGTGTAGCAGCTATGGAAATGGCAAGACAAGCTTTGAAAAATGACTATAGAAATTTATTAAAACAAAATAAACCTATAAAGAAAAAGCTTAATAAGAAAGTGCCAGGAACTGAATACACATACGATGAAGCTGTAAGAGTTTATTTGTATACTAAATCTGGATTTGACGTTCCCGGTATATCTAAAAGAGATTTAAAAAAATTAGTAAATACAATACAAAGTGATTCTGATTTGCAATTGTTTGCTAACGCGCTACAATTAATATCTAAAAAAGAAGCATGGGTAGAACCGTCGCAACATTGGGATGTTGGTAGTATATTAAAAGATTTAAACGAGTTATCAGAAAAAGTTAATAGAAAAGAATACTTAGCCGAGTTTAACGAAAATGTTGATATAATATTTAGTGAACAAAACTTAAATAAATTAGAGGCTGTATATGGCACACGTTATGTTGATGCTTTAAAAAATATAATAGGCAGAATGAAGTCTGGCATTAACAGGCCAGCGCAACCGGGTAGATATGAACAACAATGGTTGAACTGGGTTAATAACTCTGTAGGTACTATAATGTTCTTTAACAGACGTTCAGCTTTGTTACAGATGATTTCATTTACTAACTTTATTAACTGGTCAGATAACAATCCTATGGCCGCTGGATTAGCTTTTGCTAATCAACCATTATATTGGAAAACATGGGCTAAAATATTTAACTCTGATAAATTAAAACAACGACGTGGTGGTTTAAAATCCGATATACAAGAACAAGAAATTGCTAACGCTGCAAGAAACAGCAAAGATAAAGCTGGCGCGGTAATTGCATACTTGTTGAAAATAGGTTTTACACCTACACAATTAGCCGATAGCTTTGCAATTGCGACCGGGGGTGCAACATTTTTAATTAATAGAACAAAGACATATACAAAACAAGGTATGTCAAAAGCTGAGGCCGAGGCAAAAGCATTTGAAGACTTTGCAAAAGTGTCAGATGAGACACAGCAGTCAGGTGATCCTATGTTAATATCCGCACAACAGTCGAGCCATTTAGGACGTCTTATATTGGCTTTTCAGAACACGCCTATGCAATATACCAGATTAATGAAAAAAGCTGGTCAGGATCTTATAAATGGCCGTGGGGATAGAAAAACAAATATAAGTAAGATAATGTATTATGGATTTGTACAAAACTTAATATTTACAACATTACAGCAAGCGTTATTCGCATTGTTACCAGAATTTGATCCTGAAGATGATGAAGAAAAATACGAAAAGCTTATACAAACTAAACAAGAAAGAGTAATAAATGGAATGATAGATACTATTCTTAGAGGTTCTGGATTAACAGGGGCTGTAGTATCAACAATAAAAAATACATTGAACCAATATTACAGACAAGAAAAGAAAGGATATATGGCTGATCATACTTACACTGTATTAGAAGTAGCGAATGTATCACCACCAATAGGGTCTAAGCTTAGAAAAATATATGGCGCAATACAAACTGAAAAGTTTGATAAAGATGTTATAGCAGAAAGAGGGTACGAAGTTACTAGAGACGGTAGATTAAACTTAAGTCCGAAATATCAGGTTATTGGTAATATAGCGTCAGCGGCATTTAATATACCATTAGATCGAGCTGTTGCAGAAACACAAGGTATAACCGAAGCTTTAGACGCTAGAAATACAATATACCAAAGAATAGCTTTAGCTTTAGGGTGGAGAACGTGGGATGTAAATGCTAAGAACGAAGAACACGAGTTAATAAAGACAACTGCTAAAGCGGAAAGAAAAGAAGCTGGTAAAGAAAAAGCAAAGAAAACTAGAAAAGATAATGCTGATAAATTAAAAGCTTTAGAAAAAAGAATACCAGGTAACGTGTACGGTGACTATATGAAGTGGAAAAAAGGCAAAACAATAAAGGAAAAAATACAATACATAGAACAAAATTATTAATATGAAACATGTACCAATAACGCAGAAGGCGAAAACTAAATTCACGTTCAAAGATAATATGGATATATCTATGAACGCAGACGGCAGCGGTGGAGCATTTAAATCACCTAATAAAAATTTAGAAAAAGTTGCAGAACAACTTGAAGGTGCTGTTAAAGCTCATGGTCAACAAGCTAAAGCTGTACGAAAACATATCGCAGAAATGAAATCTCCGGCTAAAGAGCGTGTTTTTAAATATAATAAAAAAGATGCTGAGATAGAATTAGATGGTGCTAAACTAGGTAGAACACCTACCGCTAGAGATAGTGCTTATGCTGCTCGTGTTATTGCACCTAAAAGAAAGGCTGGTAAAAAGGTTCAGGCTAATTACGATTTTATGAAAAAAAATTATCCAGGAACTAAAGAAAGAAAAAATGTAAAATACCAAGCTGTAGAAAGTCCAGCTAAAAGAAAAGATGCTTGTTATACTAAAGTAAAATCTAGATATACAAAATGGCCATCAGCTTATGCAAGTGGAGCGTTAGCTAAGTGTAGAAAAGTTGGTGCTGCTAACTGGGGAAATAAATCAAAATAAAATGATAAATAGACTAAGGCCAAATTCACCATTTAAAAAAGTTCGTAAAAGCAAAGAAGGCTTGGCACTTAAAAGATGGTTTCAAGAAGACTGGAGAACACCACGAGGCAACAAAGATTATACCAAAGGCGAAAATACCTTTAGGCCGACTAAAAAAGTTAACTCTAAAACAGCTGCAACCTGGAGTGAATTAACACCTGCAGAAAAAGCAAGAGGGCAAAAAGAAAAAAATACCAAAGGCAGAGTTAGCAGATATAAAAAGAAAAAGTAATTAAATCATGGATAAAATAAGTGACCATATATCTTATAAGGAAGCGGTAAGAAGTACAACCGCTGCTAGATTAGGTATTGAAAATAAACCAGGTGGTTATGAACTGGTACATATGGAAATAATAGCTGAGCGCATATTTGAACCATTAAGAGAATGGGTTGGCGGTCCTATCCGTATAAATTCATTTTATCGTGGACCAAAACTAAATAAAGCAATCGGTGGATCTAAACGATCACAACATATGGAGGGGAGAGCAATGGATCTGGACGACACATACGGTCACAAAACAAACGCTGAAATGTTTAATTATATAAAACAAAATTTAGATTTTGATCAGCTAATATGGGAATTTGGTACAGATGAAAATCCTAATTGGATACACGTAAGTTATGTATCCGAAGACAGTAATAGACAACGTTGTCTTAAAGCATATAAAGATAGTAATAACAAAACAAAATACATGGTAATATGAAAAACTTAATAGTAGCTTTACTATTCTTATTCAGTCTGAATATAAATGCACAATCTTTTTTTAAGAAAGTATATGACGACTTTTTAAAATATGGAACCGTATACGCAGCCGGCGATATTAGAAACGCTTACGAAAATTCTCGTAAAGATTATTTTGTAGAACGTCCAGTAGATGGAAACATATATGATGTTCCTCGTGTTATTGAAGTTACTGAATATTTTGATTTTGATTATAGATATGGAGTTGGTATACGTAAACTTGGAAGATTTGGATATGAAAGAAAGCCAGGAAACTTTTGGACGGGTAATCAATTAAGGGAAAGCACACAAGCTTTATCAGCACCAACGTCCGCTGTAGATGGATTTGAATATTTATTTCATTTTGAAAAAGAAAGATTAAGAGGAGAAGAGTTTGAAAACTATAGATATTTTTTAAGACATACAGGTAAACATCATATACTTAAAGTTGAATCAAGAGAGCAAGGTGCATTTAACTTTTCTTATAAATCTGCTGAAGCTAGAGCAAGAATACCTATTGGTAAAAAGTTTAGTGTATCAGCCGGTCTAATATACCGAACACATAATAGAGCTTACGGATATAATCCTATTGAAATTTGGTTGAATGAAACCGAGATAGATGATATGGGTGAAGAGTATCCTGCAAACCCTTGGTATTCACTCGGATACGAATATGGGTTTTACGATGTACTTTACAACGCTACGATTTATAACCCTGACGGCACAACCTCAGAACAGTATGATTGGTATTGGTACGATCCTAACAATAACTTAGTTGCTTATAGTGATTTACAATTTCGTAATACAGTCTTTAGAGATTTGATTAATCGATATAATAATGAACAATGGGATTTAATCGGTACATTTGGTGTTATGTCACCTATTATAGGAGCTGACTTTTACCATTATAAAAATAATTTTTGGCTGCATGCTTATGCTAATTGGCTACCAGGCTACCATAAATATATTGCTGGTGATTTAGATTTTAGTTATTTAAATAGAAACAATTGGGGTAAAGGTGGTTTAATTCAAGATGCTCAACCTGAGCAATGGGAAGATTACCAGTTTGGTATAAACTTTGGTTGGAAGATAGGAAAAAATTTAGGAGTATTCATAGAAGGGGAGTATAATAAAATGTGGGACACGAAGTTTTACAACTCAACCTTTGGAATAAATTACACATTTAAATAATGGCAAAGCAACTAGACGAGAACACATCGATGGGATTAGATCTCGACGGTGATGGTAAAGCAGACGTAAAAATATCATTAAAAACAATAGGCGCAATTGTATTTGCAATAATATCATTAGCTGGTGTCTGGTTTACATTAAAGCAAGACATAGCTCTCGCTAAAGAATTGCCAAAACCTGTTATTGATAGGGTTGAGTATGATTTAAAAGATGAATTAATTCGTCAAACAATTATGGATACTCAAGATGATGTAGAAGCGATAAAAGAACAATTAGACAAAATAGATGAAAGGCTATATGATCTACAAAAACAAAGATAATGAAATACTTAATTTTAATTTTAATACCATTTATATCATTTTCACAAGTTGAAGTTCCAGAAGAATATTGGCTTGACGATAGTAATTTTGAACAAGCAATATCAAGCGGTGCTTTTGGTGATGATAATGAAAGCACCATTGTAATAGAATTTTGGGCGAAATTTAATGAAGAGAATTGTTTCGCTGAATGGGATAAACTAGAAGAAGCAAAATACTATAGAGTAGATATTGCTGAAACTCCCATAACTAAAAAAGAATATAGGGTACGCATGGCGCCGACTATATTGATATTTAAAAATGGCGTCGTTGAACAAGCATTTAAAGCCGGGTTGGATTTGCTGCTCCCAACTGATTTAGAGGAAATACAAAATGCTATACACGAAATTAACGCAGCCTCAAACTTTTAGATATGTGTCCATTCTGTCCAAACTGTATTTGTAAATAAAAAAAGAGGCACCATTGCTGATGCCCCTTTTAACAACACAACAAACTAACTAACCATCACAGGCTAAGCAATCTTCACTCATTGCTCTCTCTGCAATATCTCCACGCAGGACACTCTCTGTCCGCATATAATATAAAGTTTTTATTCCTTGCTTCCATGCTTCCATATGAACTTTATTAATCCATTTAGGCGTTGCTTCCGAAGGGAAAGCTAAATTTAGACTAACAGACTGATCTATGTATTGTTGTCTTATACCTGCCTGCCTAACTAATTCTAGCTGATTAATTTCTTTGAATGTTTTGAAAATTTCTTTGACAGGTGTATCGTTGATTTCGATACCGTCTAATTCTTTTATACCCTGTATCGATCCACCGTCTTTTAAAATTTGCGACCATATATTTTCATTGTTTAGTTTATACTTTCTTAAGACTTTAACCAACGTTGGATTTTTCCGAATAAAGGTACCCTTAGCAGTCTGTTCAGTAAAAACATTAGCAGCCCAAGGCTCAATACCAGGGCTAACGTTACCGGCAAGCTTACTATTACTAACAGTAGGAGCAATAGCTCTAAGATGAGTATTACGGAACCCCGTACCACGGCACCACAAAGGTTCACCGTAAACTTCAGCCAACGCCCTACTAGCTCTTTCAGATTCGATTTTAATCTGGCTAAAAATACGTCTAGTTTGGAATTGTGCTGGTAAACCCTCAAACGCATAGCCGTTTTGTTGAAGGTACGTATGCCAACCCAAGACTCCCAAGCCAAGTGCGCGACCTTTTTCTGCGCTTCGTACAGAGTTTTCGAAACCTTTTCTATACTTAGCTTTTTGTATAAATTCTTCAAGTACACCATCCAGAAACCAGATAGCGTCATATATAATATTTGTATTTTTCCACTCTTCATATTTTGTTAAATTTAATGATGAAAGACAACATACAAAACTGTGACTTTCATCAGTGTGTAATGTTATCTCGCTACATATGTTTGTCATATGCACTTTTAGTGCGTTATCTTTATATGCGTCTGGATTTGCTTTGTTAGTATTTCCTTTAAATAAGACATACGGCTCTCCAGTGCTTTTTCGTTTTCTAATAAGTTTACTCCATCGAGCCCTCGACTCTTTATCTCCTTGTTCAAGTTTTCGCATAAACTTATCACCAACAACTGCGCATTGATGTAGGTTAAGCGATTGTCTGTTAACATCTCCCTTAGGTTCTCTGATTTCAAGCCATTCTTCAAAATCATCGTGTTCAATGTGGATATTGACTGATGCAGCTCCTCGTCTAACTGATCCTTGATTAGTAGCAAGTATTGTTGAATCATAAATCTTGCAGAATGGGACGACTCCGTCTGATGTTCCATTACCTGTTATTTTAGCTCCGGCGGGACGAATCATATTAACACCGATACCAACCCCGCCACCGTGTTTTGCTAACAGCATCATTTCTAAATTCTTTTGTCCAATATCTTGTATGCTATCAGCAACATCAATACCGAAACAACTTATTGGCAAGCCTCTATCTAATCCTGTATTTGATAAAACAGGGGATGCCAAGCATAACCAACCGTTCCATATATATTCAAAAAACGTTTCAGTTAGCTCAGGTTTATATAACCTTTTAGCCACAGTTGAAGCAACACGCATATAAGCATCTCTAGGTGATTCACCACCAAACAAATAACCACCAGCTATTGTTTTCTTATATACATCTGTATCACCCCAAGCTGGGTAATCAATTCCTTTTTTCCATTCTTTATTCCACATTATGTAAAGTATAATATTGTGTAGGCAATTGCTACGTTTAAATTAACCGCTACTAAGTTCCATTGTTTTGCAACAAATACTTGCGGTATTGATATTAATCCGGCAATAATATATATTATTATTCCGATAGTATCTGGTAATAAATGCGGAGCTGTCATCATAAATCCAGTTCCCATATATCCCAGCCTGTTTGCTATTCTTTCATGAGGCTTTAGCCTTCTCTGCTTTACTAAAATCTTTAGCCAGCTTCTTTTATTTATAGAGGTCTTCATATATATCTTCCTCAGTGATTTTAATATTACCAAATGTCCTCGAAGTTTTCCCCTTCATTCGCTTTGCTATAGTCCGTGGATCTAATCGCAAAGAAATCTGTATGAGTGTGTCCACCAGTAAGATGATAAAACCAATCGAGTACAGCAGCAGAATCTCTATCAAAGCTAAAGTAACTTCCTTTATCTGTGTAACCCAGTTCCACAAGTTTTTCATTTGTTCTTTTTCTAATAAATTGTTTTAAGTCGTCTGCTTTTAGGTTTTCAATATCACCCATTTCAAACATTTTGTCTATATATTTTTCTTCTAATTGTATCATAATATTAGCAGCATCCAATATATCTTCTTCACATTCACTTTTTAAATTAGGTATTTCTTTACACATATCTCTAAAAAGTTTACATCCCATTTTACTATGCAATGATTCATCTCTTACAGACCACTTCATTTGTTGGCCAATACCTTTAAGTAAATTACGTAACTGAAAAGAATAAAGCACTGCAAAAGCGGAATATAAAGAAACTCCTTCTGCGAAAGCACTAAAAATAGCCAGTGATTTTCCGATACCGACTGGTTTATTGCCACTATATGCAACAAGGTTGTCAAAACGACCAGCAGTAGCTGGCTCATGTAAAAACGCTTCGTAATCTTCAAGCCCGAGTGTTTCATTTAAATAACTATAAGCTACAGCATGTATTGTTTCTTGTGAGCCGAACATCATAGCCATTTGCTGTATCTCATGTTTAGGAAACCATGATACGACTTTTTGTGTCCAGTAATCTGATACTGCACATTCTGTTTGAGCAAAACCTAATAATATATTACCAACGAGATTCTTTTCTTCAGGTGTTAGCTTTTCGTTCCAGTCTTTTACATCACCCTGCATGGGTATTTCTGTATGTAACCAAAACGCCTGTGCCTGCTTTAGCCAACCTTCAGTGTAGTATTCGGGGTATTCAAAAGGTTTATAAGGAATTCTCTCTGTAAATATAGGTGCTGTCATATTATTTTTGTATTTCTAATGCAATATCTATAAATGGTAAATAAAATACATGTATAGTCATTGCGGGTTCGTCATATGTTCGTGCTCCGAATAAAACTCCGGGATATAATCCAAGTGATAGGGACCAATTACCCTTGTCCTCTTTTCTTTTTGACATAATTCTTACTTTGTTTATTGTTACTATGCTTAGACTTAGCGTGTACGCCTGGTCTTTTCTTTTTGGGTTTCTTAATATAATCTGATATTGTTAATCCTCTTTTAGCCATTTGATTTTATATTATATTTTTCTTGTAGTTTAACTAGATCTTTATATTTTATATAACCTTTTATTTCCCAGCTCCATTTCCACCACTTGTCAATTTGGCGCTCAGCATATTTTCTTCGAGCTAGTTCTTTCTCTCGCTCAATATTAATCTTACTGTTTCGTCGCATTCTTTTTGATTTTGTGGTTTATACAATACTACATTAGGAAATTGATTTGTAACTAATTTTTTAAACAACTTCCATCTCATTGGAAAAGATTCATTGGCCCTGCCTTTGGTTTCAATAATAAAACCTTGGCCAATAAAATCTGGTGTATAAGTTATAGGCAATATTCTTTTATCGCCTCTATCTTTATATTCACCTTTACCGTTTGCACATCTTGCAAAACATTTATTTGGAAAGTGAAAACCATTCAATAAATGAAATGTTTCACCCTCATATGTACATTTTATTTTAGCTTTCTTTAAAGCCATATACATATATTTTTCTAATCCAGAAGCAAATGTGATCCCATCATAAGTAACTTTTTTACTTACAACTGGGCCACGCTTCTTTCTTTTTTTATAGAACTTCCTCATCTGTTATTTCTATATCATCCATTTGTTTTGCTTGATTAAGCATTGCTTCTTCAATTTCATCTTGCAAAACCATTTTAGCTTTTTCAATATAATTTACAGCATCCATTAGCTCTTCTTGTATATGTGTTAGCCAAACATTTAATGGTTGTTCATCTTGATGTAATGTAACTTTATATTTTTTAAAGCCTACATCTGATCTAGATTTAATTTTATTTATTACTTGTTCAATTATTTTATCTCTCATATTAATCTTTTACGAATGTTCCGTTAATCATTTTACCTGTACGCCCTGCTATTTCTGTGTAAGCCATATCAATACAGTCTTCTATATCAGTTCCGTGCAAATGTGCTAGGTTTGTTAATACAACAACCATATCACCAATAGCGTCATTTATTTCATCATGATCATCATTAAGCAATGCTTTAGCTAGCTCACCCGCTTCTTCTTGAAGTTTTACATATTGTACATAAGTATTACCTTCATCGTATATACCACGAGTAGCAGCCCAGTCTCTAATTAAGTCAAACCTTTCACAAGGCAACTCATTAGTTATACATTTCTCCGCATTGGGTAAATGAGTTGGATTATAGTATGCTTCGTAAAAAGCTTTATTGTAGATATAACTTCTATTATCATCGTACATAGAAGTTTTTGCATTTGCCATTATCCAAGGGATATTTTCATTTGTAATTTCAAAGTTGTAGCCTTGTGGTGTTGCCCACTTTAAGCCAACGTTATCCATTAACCGACCCTTTAGTTTATTTACAGGACATGGAAATGTTGAAGTTTGGTCTGTTGGGTTTATTTTCATTTTATTAAATTTAAGTTCCTTATACTTTTTTCTATCGACTCTATAGCCGTAAGACTTTTGAAGTTCTATCTCTTTGTCAGATATATAATCTATATCTTCGCTTTGATCAAGAACTTCATATTCGTCTTCTTTATATCCTTGTATAAGAGTGACACGTTTATTAAGATTACGTGTAACTCCAATTTTTTTACCAGGAATGTGATATAAATAATACATTATTTTCCAACGTTTAGCTTTGCTTTAATAGGTTGCAAAGGATTATAATTAATTAATTTAAATTGTTTTTTCTTAGGTATTTTTAATCCAGGATTACTTCTGTGCCCGCCTTCATATACAATACCATTACCTGTTATTTGTAAGCTAGGTAATTCAATATTGCTTACATCTCTGTGCACAAATTCTTCAGCCGCTTTAATGTGATTTAAATATAAATGACAATCACCAAGCTGAGCAATAAGTTTACCAGGTTTATATTCTGTGTTATGACATAACAACTCAAGCAGTATAGCATACATTGTAATATCATAAGGCAAACCTAAAAACACATCTGCAGAACGTTGTATCCACATTAAATCCATTTTACCGTTACTAACATTGACTTGCATTGCATAATGACACGGTGGTAAAACCATATTCTTTAATTTATGCGGAGCCCATGCGTTGATTATATGGCGTCTGGATTCTGGCTCTATACTTATACCATAGATAAGATTCATAAGCTGATCATAGCCCTCGAAATCGCGCCATTGAGCGCCGTAGACTGGACCAAGCTTGTTGTCTTTACGACCAGACCTTTCATAATCATCATCCCAATAATGAACACCATTCTCGTGTAGATAACTCAAGTCTGTTCTACCGTTTAATATCCATAACAATTCTGTTATAGCGTGATTAAAATAAATTTTCTTACCTAATAGTATAGGAAAACCTAATGACATATCGTGCTCTATCTGTCTGCCAAATTGAGACTTAGTACCAACGCCTGTTCTATCTTTCTTTACAGGGGCATGTAATAAGTTTGCCATTAAAGCTCTATATTCACTTTCTATATTTGTCATAATAATATTTACACATTTTATAATACTCTGGCCATATTTGTTTTCTATCGTATTTAAAGGGAGATATGTTTTGTTTCTCGCCTCTTTTATATGGCCCTAAATTTACACATATATGCCAATGATCAGAATCATTTTGTATTCCCCATGGTGATATTCTTATATTGTTAGTTACACAAAATCTATACCACTCTCGCTCTTCTTCATTAGGAAGATACCGTGGCATTGCATAATTTTTACCTTTTCTATATAAGCTTTTCATTTATTCCCAGGGCATAGGTTCATTAGCAATCTCTAAGTGTTCGTGCGGTATGAAACAACCACTCTTAGGTTCCCATTTGAAATGAGCTTCAGCTCCATTCTCTCCGAGATTTTGAAACTTAACTTTAAGGACTTTTGCCTTAACTGTTTTCTCATCATAATCGCGGTGTACGAGAAGGCCATGATAACTCGCGTCATACCATTCTCCGCCCCCTTTAATATTGTACATCGTGGGTTCTTCAATTTTTCCATTGCTATCTTTATACATTTTAGTTGGGTGAGCTACTATGAATACCAGCACGTCATATTTCTTAGCAAAGATTTCAATCTTAGTAAGATAATCCATGGTGTATCTATTTACATCATCACTTGCTGCATCTACATCTCTAACTTTATTAAAAGGATCAATAACTAATGCTTTAATACCTTTACGTTTAACGAGCTCAGCTCCTTTACGCAATACAGATTCAAGCGTATATCTTTCCATATCAATAAAGAAAAAGTTATTATTAACGTGCTCAGCAACCTCATCCCATTTGTTTGTTTTAATATCGGATGGGGTTGGCATATCCTGCCATACTTTACGCATTAACTTATGAGCATGCAAATATGTTGGTGCATTTTCTGGTGATGCGAATGCAACTTTCCAACCGTAATTTTGGTTGTAGCCTACACACATCTGGTCAACAAAATCAGACTTACCAGAAGAAGGTATGCCAGTAACAGTAATAAACTGTCCGGTATACGTCGAAAAGATTCTGTCAAAATTTGCAAGACCAACTTGATAGCCGGGCTTAAAACCGTTTTGTACAAAGTCTTTAACATCATGCTCAATGTCTTTAAATGTTGTGACGTTTTCCAAAGGTACAGGCCTCGCTCCTGTAATAACCTTTGATAACTCTTCAGATCCATACTTTAATAAATATTCATTAGCGTCTTTACAATCATCAAAATTTACGAGATAACAAACTTCTGCACCCAGCCTTCTAATTAATTCTGTTTGCAATGCTTGACCCGCTGCATCTTGATCGATAGCTAAAATTATTTTTTCTTTGTCTTCAAAATAATCGATACAGTTATCTAAGTATTCTAAATTATTTGTATTCAGCGTAGCTCCATTTGGTACTGATACTGCATTAGTAATTCCGGCTTCGTGTAATGCAAGCACATCCATTTCGCCTTCAGTTACGATACAGTATTCAAAACCTACAATGCTATCAATATTGTAGAATACTTTCTCTGCACCCTTAAATAATTTAAAGTTCTTTCTTCCATCGCGGTATTTAATATTAATTAAATCTTCGCCTATAAAATAATTGAACTTTATCGTATTCTCGGTCTTACCGGTTTGTGGCATATATTCAGGACCCTCGCTAACACGTAGATCAGCGAGAGTTTCCTGAGATATACCTCTTGTTTTAAACCATTCAATTACTTTGCTTTCTGGCCGCTTATATTCAATTGGCGCAGGTTTTGCATATTCACGCTCAGTGTCACCCTTACGTTTGTATGTATGCAATTGAAATGATTTGTTACAGTTGTGACAAGTTCCGAGACCACGTTCCCAATCGTATGAAGCACATTCTTTTTTGTGATTCTTGGGTTGTCTACAAGAAGTTGAGCTAGGACATACTCCTTGCTTCTTTCCTTCCTTAAGACCATGTACATTGAATTCGTCAATTACAAATCCATTGATCTCTGTCGTTTGCATTTATTTAAATATATTAAAATGGTAAATCATCAACTGGTGCAGCCGTTTGTGCAGGAGCCATTGCTGGCGCCGGTGCATCTTCTCTCGGAGCGACTGCTACATTATCTCCGTTCGTCCATACAACTTGTACATTACCTAAATAAGTTTTACCAACTTTAGCTTCTCTTTCCTCTTTCGTTTGTGCAACGATAACAGGACCTTGATTACCAAACTGGTCTACCTCATCATTCAATGTAATAGTTATAGGCAAGTATTTTCCTTTCTTACCAATGATAATTTTATCTTTTGGTATTTCGTTAAGGTTAATACTCGTTTTAATAATACTAGCCATACTTATGCGTATTGATTAATCTGGTTAAACATTCTTGCTAGCTGATCTTTAGTCGCGCTAGTCGTTCTTCGTAAGTTGTCTACAGCTTTAACATGATTTTGATTTTTATAGAAATTAGTTGTGCTAGTTTCTAATCCTGTTACACTGCATACTTTTAACTGAGGTTTTCTTGTTCTTGCCATAAAATTAAATTTAAAGTGTTTTGTTAATAAAAAATTGCTTGTGGTCAAATTCAGGTGTCTGATAAAATAATTTATACTGTTCACTTGCTCTTTCCACTTTGTCCTTACCTGATTCATAAAAATCTGGTGAACAATCAAACAATCCGATTTGTCCTGATTCTTTGTCTATAACAACAAATAACATTTCATAACCGAATAGTTTACTATAAATATACGCCTGCGAGTCGTAATTGTAACGAAAGGCTGAGCTACGGAATCGGTTTATGTCTTTTGTAGTTTTCAAGTCAATGACTAAGCCATCGTCGTGATTAACTACATCGGCTTTTCCTTTCCACTTTAATCCACATAATTCCGTTATTCCGGGTTGTTCGTATTCAACATTACCAGCCGTGATTAATGATTTACATATTTCATTATCCATTAGCTTTTCAGTTAATACTTCTATTGTATCAACTTCGTGTTGTAACAAACACAGCTCACCTCCAGACATCTCTTTGTACGCCTTCGTGTTCCGTGTTGATGACTGTATCACTTTATACTTCTTGAGCTTATCTGGCTCTAAGATAGCAGTATGAAAATAGCCACCAACGAGGAACGCTGCTGAAGGTTTGCTAGGCTTACCTAGCGACAAAGGATTGGTTAATAGATTCGATATATCACTATTGGACAAGTATTGTTTACCAAACTCGCCGTAATAGTGCTCATCGTCTCTTAGTTTTTCAATCGCTTTTTTACTCATTAAAGATTATTTAATGCTGCTTCCTGATCGGACGTTAGCTTATACTTCTTTTTAATAGTATCGATCGCGCCGCCTGACTTAACATAGGTCTTAGCTTTCTCAATATCTTTTAAAACTTCTTTAGCTGCTGCAGATCTCCCATGCGTATTAGTTGCATCAGAATCCTGCGTGTCGTCAATAAGAAACAAATTTCCTAACGCATATTTCTTACCATAGCTCGACGCACTACCAAACTGTTGTGGAGTTTGCATACCTTTTTGATTGAGGTCAACACCGACCAGAGCTGTAGCGTGTATAGCATTTTCGCCATCGCTAACTGTAGCTGTAGTCTTGATAATGGGCATAGGCTCACTATGGATTAATTCCTCATCAATCTTAACACTAACTCCTAACTCTAACAGAAAGGGTTTTGTTGCTTCGAGAATGTCTTCGGCACTGCGAAAGTAATATTTGCCGAATGAATTAAATCTACTTTTCTTCGATTTAAACTTTGTTTGAATGGTTGATAATTTTTGATTTATCGTCATGGTTTAATAAGGTTTTGTATTTATATAATTACACATATTTTTTACTTTTTAAATTCCTAACTTACAGGTAATCAATCACTTGCGTTGCGTCAACGTTAGCGATGAGCGTATCTATCGCTTCTCTTTTTATCTGAGAAACACGCACATTTGCAGTAGCCACATTGATTCCTAAGAACTTAGCAATTTCAATTGCACTTGCTTTATCACAGTCTAATCCGAAGGATAAACGCAGGGTGTGATATTGATTATCATTAAGATGCTTTTTCATTATTTGCAATAAATAAGCATTAAGTAAATGAATATTATAAGGCTCTGACTTATCCGGCATTTGATATATCGGATTGTCATCATTATTATAGTTTTCATCTATGCTAGAAAATATAGAATTAAAAAACATTGCAACTATCTTTTCATCTTTAGGGTTCTTCCTAATTTTATTTAATTGATGCTCAGGTATTTTTATATTACCTCTGTTAATATCTATTGACCTGCGTATTGCTCCTTTGATTCTTTTACTAAAGAAACTTTTTAAAGTCTTTTCAATATCTTCAGACTCTTCTAGCATACTTCTTTCAAGCTTGTCAACAGCAAGAGTTAAACCTTTGTTGCCCTCTTGTATAAGATCGTTAATAGATAATACACCAGATGCTTGATCACCTGTTGAAAACTTACGTGCTAAATTTTCTACAAGTGGCATAAACTTTACTATCAGCTCTTCTCTATTATATTTCAAATAGGATTTTTCTTTAGGCATACATTGTTTTAAATCTTCTTTATACCTAATATAGTTTTGTACGTTGTACTTTCTCATATTTGTTGATTCAGTAATTCTTTTTCACGTTTTAATTCGTTGCTCATATTTCTGTATATTGTTCTTGTAGAACACTTAAGATACTGAGCTACTTTTGCTATCGTAATTTTCTCGCCTTCATTATTTATTAGAAGCATTGCATCATATATTTCGGTTTCAGATAGTCTTGTTCGACCAATCATTTTACCTACTATAGATAGCTTTTGACGCATATCTAATCCTGTGTAATCTTTAAATATAATCTTACGCAGTTTATTGGGCGGTGCTTTTTCTAAGTCCATCATTGATACATCATAAAGCATGCTATCAATAAGGTTTTTGCTGCAGCGAAATGTTACAAAACCATTTTCTTTTTTGCAAACGGTATTCACTACAGCTTTGAATAGATCTTGATCCATGTCTGGATTCAGATACCATAATACATACAAATGCCACTTAAGACTTTTGTACGTTGTTATCTTAGCTTTAGTATAGAATAGATTGTAATACTGATGTGTACCTGTTTCATAAAAATCACCCCAATCATATGATTCAGATGGTTTATCTGTTGTAGGTTTACGCCTATATATTACTCTATTCTTATTAAGTAAATCTAATCTTCTTTCGTACTGTGACATTAGCTTATTACTATTTTATTATACTTACTATCGTCGCATTATCTTGCGATGTAGTTTAACCTTCTCAAGTATTTCTTAAAAAGAAATGCCTTGTTTTCAGGTAATGTACCCTCTAATACTTCATGTACAATTTCGTTATGAAGTGCGGCTATTGACGTTTCTAGAAACTTTACGTGTTGTAGT
>Ga0208405_1000007_pt1 | contig 52072 bp, 44 predicted proteins | sample ETNtaG_32_FD_185766 | JGI IMG/M metagenome (GOLD analysis project Ga0208405, IMG submission 185766) | Marine microbial and viral communities from oxygen minimum zone, Eastern Pacific Ocean - ETNP201302PF84A (SPAdes) (version 2) | ecosystem: Environmental > Aquatic > Marine > Oceanic ... | reverse complement strand
TATTAATGAAAAACACTCATTTAGAACACCCAGAGGACACAATTTTAACAGGGGATCTATCCGTATTAGATGCGTTAGAGCAAGAGCAGGAAATATCCGTCAAGTATGACGGAGCTCCCGCTATTGTATGGGGAAAGAACCCAGCCACAGGCCGTCAGTTCGTAGGCACGAAATCCGTATTTAACAAAGTTAAAATCAAGATTTGTGAAAGCCCTGCTGATGTAATGACTCATTACGAGGGCCACCCAGTACAAGATATTTTACTTGCGTGTTTACGTTGGCTCCCTGATACTGATAACATTTATCAAGGAGATTTTATTGGCTTCGGTGGTAAAGAACAATACAAGCCAAATACGATTGTTTATGATTTCGATTTAGTGGTAGATGAGAAAATAATAATAGCCCCACATACACAGTACACCACAACAACAACTCTAAAAGATGCAAAAGCCAAGCCCCTTAGTTACAATCTTGACTGCAATTCTGACTGTTTATTCATTAAGCCTGACGCAGGTACTTGCATAAACAGATATAACAAATATGGCTCTAAATTTGATTTTAAAAACTATTTGAAATTCGTTAGACAGATGGCCCAGATGGTTACATTCGTAACTGCAAAAGAGGCCAAAGAATTGAAGAAAGAATTAAATAGCCATATCAGATATGGAATTCACATTCACCCCGAAGATTTCGAGAATGAGTTTTTAATTTCGTTATGGATTAGCGTTAAAAACTTAAAAATGATAGCTCTGGGCCAGTGTCGTCATAGGTGGGGGCCTGATGCGTATTTGATAGATGAGGGAGGAAATCCAGAGCTTGTTGATGCTGAGGGCTACGTAATTCATAATAAAATAGGATCATACAAACTAATCGACAGAGAGTGGTTTAGCCACGCAAACTTTAACAACCAGAGGTGGGCCAAATGCGACGCAAATTAAATGATGTAGAATTTAAGTATCTTAAGGAGCTCTACGTTGACAGAATCGTAGAGGGTATGATGACAAAAGACTTAGTTCGTTATGTACATAACAGCGAGCAAGAGTGGATAGACTCATTAACCTATAATGAGGCTATGGATGAGTTGGAATCTTACTTTGATGAAATGTTCAGCGATACTATAGAGGAAGCCCTGGCCGATATCAAGGAATTTGGGCCAGATTACAAACCGTCCACTGAAGACTGTCGTTTTTAGTCATTGACGTTATAATGGCCATGTAAACCTAAAGGAGAGCTTAATGCCTATTCCAACTTTCACCTACTCAGAGACTACAGAAGAATTAATAAAAGAGTATATTGAAGATGAGGGCTATGAAAGAGAAGATATGCAAGAGTTTATAGAAGAGCACGGAGAAAAGGCTTTTCAATTTGAATATACGGAATATTTGCATCAGATTGAAGACATGGGCTCAGATGTTGTTGAAGCATTTATTGAGGAGTTTTCAATTCATGACGTGAGCAGCTGCCGTGATGCGTACATGGGCCATTATAGATCAGGTGCAGAATTTGCAGAGCAAATGGCCTCAGACTGTGGCGAAGTGATGAACCCGATGGCCAGCTGGATCGAAATCGACTGGGAAAAGAGCTGGGAAAATTTATCATATGATTATACAGAGTACGACGGACACATATTCAGCCAGTACTATTAGTGGCACATGGGCCCTTTCCCTAGGGCCCATTATCCCTTATAATAAGAATAACAAACAAACAGAGTTTTAAAACTATGTACGACCCAAACGACCTTAAAGAACTAACTTCTGAAATTATGTACACAGAAAGAGTGATCCGCAAGCCAAACAAAGTTGTAAGATATTATTTTGAAAATGGATACGGAGCCAGTGTAGCATGCCATGAAGGATCATATGGTGGCCCAGATGGACTGTATGAAATGGCCCTCTTAAAAGGAGATAATTTACATTATGAGGAAAGTGGCATCTGGTCAGATGTAATTGGCTATCTAACATTCGCAGAGGTGTGGGCCTACATGAAAGAGATCGCAGAATATTAGGCCCAGAGCCCAGTTGGATTAGTGGCACACAAGTGGTTGCAAAGTGACCCCTTTTGTGTGTATAATACTAATATAAGTTCAAAACAAATTTAAAAATTATGTTCATTCAAAAATTCGTAGAAGTTCCAAATACATCAATCAAAGAAGAAGTCACAAATGATTTCGGATTCGACCTTTGCTATGATATGGCACAGCAATTCGGTCATGCTCAGTTAGTCTGGTATGCTCTTAATGGTAACAGAGTTGTCGAAGGTGAGTACACAGACAAAGATTAAACTGGCACACTGAATCCCCATCAGGGGATTCTATCCCTTATAATAAACATATACACAAAAGGAGTTTCATTCATGATCCAAACAAAAACAGAAAGATTAATAAACAGAATCAAAGAGAAAGAGTCATTTTTCGACATTGCTTACCTTTGCGAAGACTTCGCAACTTTCATTGATGAGGTTGCAGAGTGGGGAGTAGACCACGCAGGGGGAGTTGATTTTGACGATCCTGACTTAGATCTAAACCAAGTGAACGCATTTTTTGCTTCATTCGGTTGCACACCATCAAACCCACACCCTGCAGGGAGGTACGCATAATGTCTCACCCAGTAAACGACTCAATTTTAGAAACCCTCTTTGAAGAGGCACTCGCAGAAATCGGAATCAAAGAGGATTCCCCATTCTTTGCAGATGCTGAGAAAATCGCAGGGGAAATGGCAATGAACAAATTCCTGGAGATGGGATAATGGCATGCTGTGACGTTTGCGGAAATTTTGACGATTCGCACTATGATGATATGTTAGAAACATATCAAGACATAGACAGAGACGCACACCAGCCCGACCTCTATTACTACTGGGACGCACCCATAGAAGAGGATTACAGCTGGCGGGATTCTTTCCCGTTGGCTGATTGTCTTTGTGAAGTCTGTTTTGATATAGCAAACTCAGAAGGCAAAATCAAGTGGAAGTGTGCCAGTTAAAAAACTGTCTACTTGATCACTACGCTGCGGTTTTATCCGTTATAATAATAGTATAAACAAAAGGAGTTCCACACATGGTACAAACAACATTCAATCTTTCAGACATAGGCACAGGCAAATATAACGGATGGTCAAATTGGACAACTTGGAACTGTGCATTATGGATTAATAATGACATGGGTTTTTACGGGATTGCCAAAGAGGTAGAAACATTCGGTGAGTTTTTACTTTGGGTTCTTCCTGAGAATGGCGAAGGAAAAACACCTGATGGAGCAATCTGGCAGGAAGCAGACCTAACCGAAATGACCGAACTAATCCAGGAGATCAAATGAAACCACTTGACCCGAAAGTCTACGAAGCACTGCTCAAAGCAGAAAAACTAAAACGTCACCTAAAGGAGAATTAAACATGACAGGAATTGAACTTTTCATTTTGATTGGAGGCTGTTATTCATTGTACACAGTAGGAATGGCCATAGCAACTGAAATTGACTACAGACGTGCCAATAAAACAACTGGCCCAAAACCAAGCATAATAGTCAAAAAACCATTATAATAAGTACATAACAAACACGGAGTAAACTCAATGTTCAAAACAGACGGCTCAGTCCACACATCAGGTATTAAAAACGAACTTAATACAATAGACTTTTTAAATGAGACTGGCCTATTCGCTGAAGAGGTTAAGCACTTCGGGGGAACAAAGAGCAAAGCAGACGCAAAGGCTGGAGACGTTAATATTTCAATCAAGCATAAGAAGGGGCTAAAGAATGGGTCTTTTGACTGGGTTAACACTTCTAAGATTGATGGCCTAGTAGACACCAAAGAGTTTGAAGATTTCATACTATTGACTAAGTTATACAGAGACACACCCGAAGCAGAAAAACAGGTTGAAAACTTCCGTCAGTACTTCGCCAGCCATTGCAACAACCAACTGAGCTCCATTAGATCTGAAGACCTAACCACATGGCTCAAGCAGGTCATGTTAGAGGATAATCATGGCATGGTCATGGTCATAAACGACACAGAGGCCAAGCAGGTGCATATAGTCAAAGAAGAACACCTTAAGACAGTTCAATTACTTAAGAAGGGCTGGACGGCCGAATTTCAAAGAGATTGGAAAGGGCAGAGCAGCCGTAAGGTCATCTTAAGATCAGCAATCACAGGAGCTATAATGGACACAGGGCTCAGACTTAGACTAACAAGCAACAACGGAATCAAAGCATTTTTAGGCCTAAGCAAAGCCAATAAGAACTCACAGGTTGTACTCAAGCTCCAACAGGATGGCATCTCAAATCTGATAGACACAGCCGAACAGGTCAAGCAGTATGATTATTAGTTAGCCAGACAGTGTAAGGGGGCCGATCCCCCCTTATATTAAAACCGAATGGGAACCTAACCTACAAAGTGTTACGGAAGCGAGATAAATGTTTCCCCTTATACAAAAATTTTTTCCCCTATATAAAAACATGTAAGGTCGTTTCATTTATGCAAAAAAATTTCGGACATATTTTTTCGGCCATAGAAGTCGATAACGTAACTGGGGAGTACAAGGTAATAATACCAGAAGCAATAATTAATGAGATGGGATGGTTCGAAGATACGGAACTTAAATGGAACTTGGTAGATCAGGAAGTGATAATAACCGAAAACACAGATTGATTGACAACGACTATATAATGTGATATGATTGAATTGAAGGAATTTAATTTTTATGGCTAAAGGATTCACGGTGAAGACAAAAGCACCGACTGCACAAAAGCAAGTGCAAGAATGGGACTATGAGAAGGCAAAGCAGTTGGTGAAGGGAAAGGCAATAGTTTTCTGCTTACCAGGCCGAGGAGTCTCATACCAATACTTAAAGAGTTTCGTACAACTATGCTTTGATTTGGTTCAGGCTGGTGCAAGTATACAGATATCTCAAGATTATTCATCAATGGTAAATTTCGCCCGTTGTAAATGTTTGGGTGCAAACGTACTCAGAGGGCCTAAGCAATTACCATGGGATGGAAAACTAAAATATGACTGGCAATTATGGATTGACTCAGATATAGTCTTCAATTCTGAGAAGTTCTTTCAGTTAGTCTTAATGGAAAAAGATATAGCAGCAGGTTGGTATGCTACAGAAGATGGTAAAACAACTTCAGTTGCTCACTGGTTAGAAGAAGATGATTTCCGTAACAACGGTGGAGTCATGAATCATGAAACAGTAGATAGTATCTCAAAGAGAAAGAAACCTTTCACAGTAGACTACACAGGTTTCGGATGGCTTCTTATTAAAAAGGGAGTATTTGAAAACGAAGGTATGCCTTATCCATGGTTCGCACCTAAGATGCAGGTCTTCGAAAGTGGCGAGGTGCAGGACATGTGCGGTGAAGACGTTTCTTTCTGTCTTGATGCGATAGAAGCAGGTTACGAAATCTGGTGCGATCCACGTGTGCGTGTAGGACATGAAAAGACAAGAATCATATAGTATTCTCATAGATGGGAAGGAGGTATATTCAAACCTCTCTCAGGAGGAATACTTCGATCAAATGGAGGACTTGGCGATTGAATTCTACAAAACAGGTTCTCCACACCCTGATACAGTAAAAACTAAAATTAACATGGAGGAATAATGGCAGTTTATTCAAGTACTAATGCTCTTAAGGAGGCAACACCCAAAAAAACTCGTCAAGGAAGCGGAAAACACTCAAAATATTCGGCAACATCCCGTAACTCGGCTCGTAAAAAGTACAGAGGACAAGGAAAATAACCGCAGTGTCTCGAAAGAGGCACTTTTTTTATGGGAAAACCAGTATAAATAATAAAAAACCTTTGTCTAATGGCGATTAAGAGGATATCTAGAGCATTTAAAGACATTTCATTGTCTTTTAAACCTCATCCTGTAACAAATGATTTACAAGTATTGAAGAATGCGGATGCAATTCGTAGGTCAGTAAGAAATATAGTGCAAACAATTCCTACTGAAAGATTCTTTAATACTCTGTTAGGATCAGATGTCCGAAGAAACCTATTTGAATTCGTTGATTTCGGTACTGCGTCTACTATAAGACAGCAGATAGCCATTGCATTAGATAATTTCGAACCAAGAATAGAAAATGTAGACGTAGTGGTAAACCCAAATATAGATGATAATGCTTTTGATGTTACCGTTATTTTTGATATTATAGGACAAGAGTTTCCAACACAAGAATATTCATTCCTCTTAGAGGCAACAAGATAACATGCCTTTTACTAAATTTACAGATCTTGATTTTGATCAAATAAAAACATCAATCAAGTCATATCTCCGTGCTAATACCACTTTTACGGACTTTGACTTCGAAGGATCGAACTTTTCTGTCCTTATAGACACGTTAGCTTATAATACGTATATCACAGCATTCAACTCAAACATGGTTGTGAACGAATCTTTCCTAGATTCAGCAACAGTTAGAGAAAATGTCGTCTCATTAGCAAGAAATATAGGTTATGTACCCCGTTCTAGGACGGCAGCCACAGCAGAAGTATCATTTGATGTAGGTCTAAACATAACTTCGCTAAATTTAACCCCTACAGCGACTATAAGAGCAGGTTTAGTGTGTGTAGGAGACGCAAATAACACGTCATATGTGTTCTCAACGTCCGAAGACATCTCTGCACCTATATCAGAACCCTCTCCAGGCACTTTTGTAGCGTCATTTAGGAATATTTTGATCAAAGAGGGCACATTTCTTAGCAAAAACTTCACAGTTGACGGTTCATTAGACCAAAGATTCGTTTTAGACAACCCACATATTGATACTTCGACTATAAAAGTGTATGTTGCGGGGCCTAGCGAAGCAGCTGGTTCACTTGGAATAGAATATTCTCTAGTTGACAACATTTTAGACGTAAATTCGAACTCAGAAATCTTTTTAGTACAAGAAGTGCAGGATGAAAGGTATGAATTGATGTTTGGTGATGGAATAATTGGTAAAAAACTAGAAAATGACTCTATAATCACTGTTCAGTACATTATTACTGATGGAGAAGACGGAAATGGCATTGGAAATGGTAATAGTTTCTCATTTGCGGGAAGAATTGTTAATCCACAAGGTGGATCTATCAGTCTTACATCAACTCCTAGTGTGGCTACCATTCAGGCATCCACAAATGGGTCTGAAGTCGAGTCTATTAACTCAATTAAGTATTATGCACCTAGAATCTACTCCTCCCAGTACAGGGCGGTTACACCTAGAGATTATGAGGCTATAGTAAAGAAGATTTACCCTGATACGGAGTCAGTTGCAGTTGTTGGTGGTGAAGAAATGGATCCACCTGAGTTTGGTACTGTTACAATTAGCATAAAACCCAAAAATGGTACATATGTATCAGCATTTAACAAAACTAGGATTTTATCACAATTAAAGCAATACGCTGTATCTGGTATTAACCAAAAAATTGAAGATCTTAAGATACTATATGTGGAAATTGATTCTGGAGTGTATTTTGACGAAAATAAGGTCTCTACTTCAGATGCACTTAAAACAAAGGTCATGAATTCACTAACTGCATATTCAAATTCTGTAGATATGAATAAATTTGGTGGAAGATTCAAATATAGTAAAATACAGCAAGTAATTGATAGTACTGATACTGCTATTACCTCTAATATCACACGTGTGCGTATTAGAAGGGATTTGAAGGCAGCAATTAACCAATTTGCTCAATATGAACTATGTTATGGTAATCAATTCCATGTAAACGCAGCAGGAAAGAATATTAAGTCCACTGGGTTTACAATATCTAATAATATTAGAACTGTTTACCTTACAGACACTCCTAATCCCGATATGAAGACAGGTATTCTTTCTATGGTGGAAATATTGGATGATGGAACTGAAAATACTGTTATTGGTTCTGCAGGAACCGTAGATTATATAAAAGGAGAAATTCTTCTTAGTACTGTGAATATTACATCAACACTTAACAATACTGGTGTTGTAGAAGTACAAGCAATCCCAGAATCCAATGATGTAGTTGGATTAAAGGAACTATATCTTAATTTTAGTCTTTCAAAAAGTACAATAAATATGGTTAGGGATGTGATAAGTTCAGGTGATGAAATTACTGGAACTAGCTTTATTAAGGACTTCTATACTTCAAGTTATCTTAACGGAAAATTAATAAGAGAATAATATGATACATACTGGTTTTGAACCGAAAGTAAAGGTTCAACAAATCATTGAAAATCAGCTGCCTGAATATGTATTGAGTGAAAGTCCCAATGCAGTAGAATTTTTAAAGCAATATTATATTTCCCAAGAATATCAGGGAGGTACTGTTGACATCTCTGACAATTTAGATCAATATTTAAAATTAGATAATTTAACCCCAGATGTTGTTATTGGGTCAACAACCCTTTCTACTGGAATTACTACAAGTAGTGATACAATTCCTGTTTCTAGTACAAAGGGATTTCCTAGTGAATGGGGTTTATTAAAGATTAATGATGAGATTATAACTTATACTGGTGTAACAACTAATAGTTTTACAGGTGCTAAACGTGGTTTTAGTGGTATTACAAGTTATCATCAGGACTTAAATCAAGAAGAATTAACATTTTCCACTTCCAGTACTGCAGATCATCTATCAGGATCTTATGTACAAAACTTAAGTACTCTATTTTTACAAGAATTTTATAAAAAACTCAAGTTTTCTCTCACACCAGGGTTAGAAGATGTTGATTTTGATCCAAATTTGAATGCTGGTACGTTTATAAAAGAAGCAAGATCATTATATAACGCTAAAGGAACAGACGAATCATTCAGAATCTTATTTAATGCACTTTATAATGAAACTCCAAAAGTTGTAAATTTAGAGGAATATCTATTAAAACCATCTGCAGCAAACTATGTTAGAAGAGAAGTTGTAATTGCTGAAGCTCTTAGCGGTGATGTTACTAAATTAGCAGGTCAAACACTGTTTAAAACATCAGATGTTAACACTAGTGCTTCAATATCTGAGGTTGAAAGTTTTAGTAGAGTTGGTGTTGCATTAACAACTGTTCAAAATTACTTTAAATTATCACTCTTTATCGGTTTTGATGACTCTGATTCAACAATTCAAGGTAATTTTGATATAACACAAGCAACAAGATGTCTTGATACTGTTGGTGCTGGTGATTCAGTAATCAGTGTTGACTCAACTGTAGGGTTTGGTCAAACTGGAACTATCATATCTGCTGGTAATACATCTATTGATTATACAAGTAAGAGTGTTAACCAGTTCTTTGGATGTACTGGAATAGGTGTTTCTATTAAAAAAGCAGATGAAATAAGAAGTAATAACACTTATTATGGTTTTGAAGATGGAGATGTTACCAAACCAGTGGAATTAAGACTTACTGGTGTTCTAGCAGACTTCCAACAAGTATCCGAAAACGTTAATATTAACGAAGGTCAGATAATTTCAGTTAAAAATGTTGGTGATTTTATAGAAAATCCAGCAACAGACGCAACATTTAAGCAAATTTTTGCAAATTCATGGATTTATAATACAAGTTGTAGGTATTTTATTGAAGGAATTAAATTTGTTGCTGTAAGTCAGTTCACCACAGCAGCAAAAATTGATAGATCTAGTCTAAAAAAAGGTGATGAAGTAGAAATTGTCCGAACTGGATCAAATATTGTCGAAAGTTTTACCAATGGAGCTTTAAAAAGTACAATTATTTCAGTAATTGATGATAATACCATCCAATTAGCAGATGGTTACACTGGAAATGGTGCAATTGATATTAGAAGAAGACCAAATTATGCAGTTAGTACCGCAGTTCCTCTAGAATTTCCTCATTTATTATCAGATACATCAAATTTATACATTAAAGACAATAATGAAGCATATGTTGCATCAAATTCACTCCCATCTGGAAGAGCTGGTGTTACTACTGACTTTGTAAACGTCATAACCACTGATGTAAAGTCTGCAACAGCTACTGGTTTAGACAGTATAGTACCAAATACACTAGATCAATACAGTATTGTTGTATTTGGTGAACCTGTTCCTTTCTTTACAGGTGATGAAATCTTTTATAAACCATCTGGTACTCATTATGTTGGATTAGAAACTGGTAGATATTACTGTGAGGTTGTTTCTACTGATAAAAAGAAGATTAGATTGTATGGATCTAGAGCATCTATTGAAAGTGCTACCTATATTCCATTAAAATCAACTGCTGGTAATCATAAGTTTATATTAAATTCTCAAAGATCAGAAGTAATATCAGCTCAAAAGTCACTTAAGAAGTTTGCATTAACACCATCTTCAAATAGAGCAAGTCAAACAGAGACAGAACCAGGTACAACTGGTATATTGATTAATGGTGTAGAAATTAGTAACTATAAATCTGAGGATAAAGTTTATTATGGCCCATTAAAATCTGCGAGTGTTGTTACTGCTGGTACTGATTATGATGTCGTTAATCCACCAAATGTACATGTTAGTGCTGGTGCTGGTACAAATGCTGCAATACAACCAGTAATAGAAGGTTCTATTAGTAAAGTCTTTATTGATCCTCAGGGATTTGATATTAATGAAGTTATAAGTATTGACGTTAATGGTGGTAATGGTACTGCAGTTTTAGAACCAGTAATTATTAATAAAGCAAGAGAAGTTGAATTTGACGGAAGACAGAAAATTTATTCTGGTGGAGTTGATGATGCTGCCGATACTATTACATTTTTAACTAATCATACATTCCAAAATGGTCAAGAAGTAATATACAAATCTAATGGAAATGAAGGAATTGGAATTGGAATTGGAACAGATACTCTAGTTAACAATGCTTCTTACTTTATTGATGTAATTGATAATAAAACTGTTAAATTATACAATAGTGCATTAAATGCAATCAATAGGGAAAATCCAATTGGTTTAGGGATTTCTAACACTAGTGGTACACATAAATTCTCTACTTTACCAAATCAAAGATCAGTTGTTGATATTCAAGTTATAGATGGTGGAAAATTAACTAATAGAAAGTTATTTGTTAAACCTACAGGAATATCAACACAATATAATAAAGTAGTATTTGAAAATCATGGATTTGGTAATGGTGAAATAGTTGAGTATTCTACTGCTGTAGGTGTTGGTACAACAGTTACAGAGTCAATTGGTGGATTAATAGAAACTACAGGAGTATCTACAACTGCGAATTATTACTATGTTATGAAGGTTGATAGTGATTCATTTAGATTAGCTAATGCTGGTCTTGGTGGAACAGACCCAACTAACTTTAATAGAGATAACTTTATTAAGTTTGAATCTGAAGGTAAGGGATTCCAAGTCTTTAAATATCCAGATGTTTCAGTATCGTTAAAATACTCTCCTGTTGGGTTTGGTACTATCACCCAAACTGTTGAGGAAATGGTACTTACTCCAACTGTTAAAGGTAGTATTGTTGATGCTTATTTGTATGAAACTGGTACTGGTTATGGTTCAACTATAATTAATTTTGAGAAGAAACCAACAATAAGCATACAGAATGGTAGAGAAGCATCATTAAAAGCAAATATTATTGGAGGAATACTTGATAGTGTTGATATTAACTATGGTGGTGTTGAATATTACTCAACACCTGATCTAGAAGTAGTTGATACTTCAGGAGCAGGATCTGGTGCTAAATTAAGACCAATTATAGTTAATAATAGAATATCATCTGTACAAGTTGTTAGTTCAGGTATTGGATACTCTGCAGCATCAACTAGTATAAAAGTAGTTTCTGCAGGTAAAGCAGGTTTTATTGATGTTGCTGTAAGACCATTGACCATAGATATGGTACAAAAATTTGATGATGATGTAATATTGGTAGGAGATGACGATAGTTTAAAATATACAGTTGCTGGATATGGAGCAACATTTAGAAACTCATTTGGTGAAGTTGGTACAGGTATTACTATTGCTTCTAAAATTATTGGATGGGCTTATGATGGAAATCCAATTTATGGGCCTTTTGTTTATTCAGATCCTGAGGATATTAACTCATTTGCAACAAGAGTACGCAGTGGTTATACATTAGACGCTTCTGCAGTAGAAGATAGACCTCCTACTACAGTTTTCCCTGCTGGATTCTTCGTAGATGATAATAAATTTGATGATTCTGGTGATTTGGATGTTAATAATGGTCGTTTTGCAAAAACACCTGAGTTTCCAGATGGAATATATGCTTATTATGCAACTATTAAAGATAGTGGTTCTCAAAATAAACCAGATTTTCCATACTTTATAGGAGATAGATTTAGATCTATTCCTTTAGATCAAGTTATAACTCAAGATTTTGATTATGCATCAAATAATCTTATTAGAAATACATTCCCATACAGAGTTGCTGAAAAGAATATTGATAACGATTTTATCATTGAAACAAATGAAATATCCAATCAGAAGGCAGTAATAGAATCAGTCACAGCAGGTACTGTTGATGAATTAAATATTGTCGATTCTGGTGATAATTATGCAGTTGGTGAAAGATTAACATTTGATGAAGAAGGTACAGGTGGTGAAGGTCTATCAAGTAAAATTTCTTCTTTGGATGGAAGACCTATTGTTGATATACAAACTGCAGTTACGACTTTTGAAAATACAATACTGACTTGGAACCCTGATAACGTTGTAGTTAATATTTTACCTCAACATCCTTTGGTTAATCGTGATAATGTTGTTATTTCTGGATTATCTACTGTTCTATCACAAATAAATGGCGAATATCAAATTGGTATAGTAACAGCAAGCACTCAGGTACTTGCAGAAGTACCTACAGTTGCATCTTTACCAAATTCAAGTGAAATATATGTTTCTACAATACCAGAGAGATTATCTATAGGTAATAGTATTACAGTTGGTACTGAAACAATGCAGGTTTTAGAGATATACCCAACTGAAAAGATAATAAGAGCAAATAGAGGTTCTACAGGTCTTGTACACGGTGTAGGAAGTACAATTTCAATAGTTCCTAGTTCATTTACTATTCCTAAGTCTGTACCTTATTTTGAGTCATCATTAAACAATGTTGCATACTTTAATCCAATCAAAGCTGTTGGTTTTGGTGTTACACCAGGTGTCACCCATACATCAACATTTGGATTTGGAAGTACTACAATTACAAGAAGTATTCCAACTCAATCAATTTTCTTACCAAATCATAAGTTTAGAAACAATGAACCAGTAACTGTTACAGTGCCTGGTGGAACAGCACAAATATCTATTGCTAATAGCACTGGTACTGTTAGTTACAATTTACCTTCACAAGTATTCATAACAAATAAGGGTAAAAACTATGTTGGTATAAAAACTGGTGTAGGTATAGGTTTCTCTGATGTTTACTTTACTGGTGGTGGTACTAATCAGGATAATTATAAAATTGAGACTAAATTTGAGCAAGTTTTAGCAAAAACCCAAAAAATTATTTCAACTGTCTCTATCTCTACAGCATTTAGTCATAATTTAACTGTAGGTGATCAAATTGACTTAGAAGTTAAGTCTGGTCTTTCAGTTGGTATTGGAACATCTACAGGTGTGAGAGTTAAGAGAAATGCAGATACTGGAAATATTTTAATTAATCCTATTGATTTTGATCCTCTTGCAGTCAATACAACAAAAGATGAAATAACATTAAATGAGCATGGATTAAAAACAGGAGATAAAGTTTTCTATGAGGCTCCTTATGGTGTTTCCACTGGATTGCATACTGGTAGTTACTTTGTATACAGGGTTGATGATGATATTATAAAATTATCTGCAACTTCTAAAGATGCTTATACCAATCCTCCTATTACAACTGAAATATCTGGTACTGGAATTGGAACACAATCTCTTTCATTGGTAAATCCATCTCTATTCGTTGTTGGGAATAGTGATTTTGTGTTTGATATAGTTGACCCTTCTTTAACAGGATATGAACTTAAATTCTATTATGATAATCAGTTTAATAATGAATTTGTTTCTACTGGATTCACAGGTGCAACTCAGTTTAGTATAACAGGTCTTGGAACAGCTGGTATTGGTACTATTGCAAATAGAACTCTAAATTATGATACTATGCTTCCATCTAAGTTGTATTATAACTTAGAAAATAGTGGAGGTATTACTACAGCAGATACTTCTGTTGAAAGTCATTCATTAATCAATTTCTCAGATAGTTTATATAACAACAGATATAATGTTATTGCTACAGGATCTACAACATTTGATATAACTCTAAAACGAGTTCCAGAGAGATTATCTTATGCATCAACTGAAGGTTCTTTAAAATATACCACAACATCTCCAACAGCACGTGGTGGTATTCATAAAGCAGATATTAACTTTAGTGGATTTGGATATAAGAGATTACCTAATTTCAGTGGTATTGATAATACTTCAGGAACAGGTGCATATGTTATTCCTTCCTCAAAATCAATTGGTAATGCAAACCAAGTAAGAATAATTAACGAAGGATTTGAATATTCATCAGATAAGACTTTAAAACCAAATGCATTTATTTCACCTTTAATTGTTGTTGAAAACTCAAATACAATAGGTGTAGTTACTGTTACTAATGGTGGTGGTGGATATCTATCTGCTCCAAATGTACACATTGTACATCCAACTACAAGAAAAAGAATTGAAGCTGGTTTATTAAGAGCATCATTAGCAGGGCCTGCAGTATCAAATGTTGATGTAGTTGTGTCTCCATCTGGATTACCAGAAACACAAGTAGAATTGTTTACAGTCAATAATACTAATGGTATTGGTATTCAAACAGTTGGTAGTAACAATAGTGGAATATTTACATGTCATATAACAACTCCATCAGCAGGATATGCTGAACAACCATTTAAAGTTGGTGATGAAGTCTTTATAGAGAATATAATCAAAGAAGATGCTCATGGTGGTACTGGATTTAACTCTAAAGATATTGGTTATAGATTCCCTAAAGTTATAGCATACTTATCAGGTGCAAGTGATGCAGTTGTTGTTGATGCATCTGAGTATTCAACAAATTGTGGTGTTGCTGTTACTGACCAAGGATCTCTTGCAGTTATCATTAATAGAAAGGATTATCCAACATTCTCAGTTGATCAATTCCCATCTCAATTTATTGTTGGTGAACAAATAATAAGTAACGATGTTCCTAGAGATTTATACATTACCGAAAATAAAGTTGATGCAGATAATCCTGATTTTGTTAAAATTTCTGGAACTTATGAATTAAGTCCTGGTGAAGTTATTATTGGAAAGGAATCTGGAACAATAGCAAATGTTGTTAGCATTACTGAAAACGAAGGAAGATTTGATGTAAGTTATGCAGTTAAGAAGGATATTGGTTGGACTGATGATATTGGAAAATTAAATTTAGATAATCAGGTACTTCCTGATAATGATTACTTCCAGAATCTTTCATATACAGTCAAGAGTAGTCAAGAATATAGTACATTAAGAAGTCCAGTAAATGGATTACTTCATACTGCAGGTCTTAAGAACTTTGCAGACACTGGAATAACATCTACAACAGCATTAGTTGGAATTGGTAGTGAAGATCAATCACTCTCTATCCTTGATATAATAGGTGATGAAAGAGTAGATACACTTTATAATTACGCTACTGCAGTTGACTTAGAATATAATACGACTAATAGAGAATCAATTATAGCTTTAACTGGTAAAGCATCTAAATTTGTTCAAATTGATAATAAGAGATTATCATCATATTTACTTGCAAAGAGTAATCAAGTTTTGATAATAGACGACATTAATAGTCAGTTTTCAAACTTAGATGGTGATCCTAGTGAATTTTTAAATCTATTTAAGATAGACAATTCAAGTGTTTCTCCTTTTGAAAGTTTATTTGTTAGGGTTACAAATGTAGATCAATCTGATGTTCAAACTGCAGATTTAATATTAATGAGTAATTTTGGAACAGAATCTGTTCTATTACAAAAACAAAAATTAGATGATGAAACATCTATTGGTAGTTTTGCAGTCTTTGAAGATTCTCTTGGAGATACTTACCTTAGATTTACTCCTTTACCTGATGCATATAATACAGACTATGATCTCAAGGTAGTTAGACAAAACTTTAATGATCAAACAGGTGTTGGTACATTTGGTGTAGGATTTGTTAATATAACTGGTTCTGTTGGTATTGCTACCACTGTTTCATCAGGAATAACAACTACTAGAGTTATTGGTTTAAGTTCAGAAAAATATCATTCACTACATTTACAGAACCATCTACTAAATCAAACAACAAATGAGCAAAATTATGTAGAACTATATGTTACTCATGATGGTGAAAATACATATACTTCTGAATATTTTGTTGATACTCATTCTGATGTTGGAATGTACTCAGATATCTTAATGGGTGAATTTGTAGTAGGATTCACAACAGATTCTGGTCATGGAAATGAATTATTCGTTGATTATCATAATAATTCAACAGATAAGATAGAACTTAAGACTAGAATAGTTGGATTCGGTTCAACAGCTGTTGGAGTTGGAACTTACAGATACCTAGCACCTGGCCAACCTCCAGGATCTGAGCAAACTGCTCTTTATCAGTCTGATTATTCTATTGGTGCTGGAACAACAACTGTATTCTCAATTCTTCAGACAGATTTCAATGCAGTTAGATCTGTTGTTGAAGTTAGTGCTGGATCAACCAGAGCATTGCATCAAGTTTATACTATGCATGATCAAGGTGATGTTTATACTCAACCATCCCCATTCATATCTGTAGGAAGTACATCTGTCTCAGATAGTTTATCAGGATTAGGATCTTTCAATGGTAAATTCAATGGTAATCAATTCCAACTTGAGTTTATTCCAGATTCTGCATATGCAAGCACTGAAATTCAGGTAGCTTCATTAAATCTTTGTATGTATGGCCCATTAGACACACTTAATGAAGAACTTACAGAACCTCTTGAATTTGGTAGTGGAAGAGAGAATCTTAAACTATTCTTCTACAATGCAATCAATGGCGATAGAATTAATAGAAAGAACTTCACATTAACTTCCAACGCAACTCCAATTTTTGCTAAGTCATTTAACCCTGCTGTCTCAGAAACTGTTGATCTTACTTCTGGTAGATTTAATATTACTGATCACTTCTTTAGAACGGGAGAAGAGTTAATATACAAACCAAATTCAACATTTGTTGGTGTTGGATCTACTCCAATGCAATACCAAGATGGTGGCGGTGGTATTAATTCACTAACAAGTCCTGTGTTTGCTATTAGAGAGGGTAGTGATTCATTCTTTATAGCAACTTCTAAAACATTAGCACTTGCTGGTACTGGTGTTACATTTGTCGGTGTTGGTACAGGAAACGCACATGAATTCCAAATGGCGGTTTCTAATACAAAGGCAGTTATTACTATTGATAATTTAATACAATCTCCATTAGCATTTAATCCAATTGCATTTACTTTGCAGAACAATATTGAAAATATTGATGGTGCTGGTACATTGGGTATAGGTACTACTGCAACAACCTTCTCACTTAGTGGTATTTCATCTCTTGGCCCTGATGATATTGTAAGGATTGATGATGAATATATGAAGATTGTTAATCTTGGAATAGGTGATGATGTAGAAGGCCCTATTACTGGAATTGGAACAACATCTCTTATTCAAGTTGAAAGATCATTTGTTGGTTCAACACCTGCTACTCATTCAAATACTGCAACTGTTCAAGTTTATAGAGGTTCATATAACATTGTTGGTAAGGAAATATTCTTTACTGAATCACCTAAAGGAAACCCTCAGGCAGAAAAAACTAGAAATAATTTAGAATTCCCAACATCATCATTTACTGGACGTACGTTCTTAAGAAATGATTATGATACTAACCAAGTATATGATGATATAACAGATCAATTTACTGGACTTGATAGTCAATTTACATTGAAAGTTGGTGGTGCAAATACTGTTGGTCTAGGAAGTACTGGTGGTAGTGGATTATTAACTCTTAGCAATATATTCCAGAAACCATCTACTGCAAATAACCCTGATAATAACTTTAGCATTATAGAAGATACTGTATCTGGAATTAGTAGTATTATTTTCACAGGTATAGCATCTGCTACAGGAGATATCTTTATTGATCCTCAAGATATAAATCAAAACCAACTACCAAGAGGTGGTATGTTAGTTTCTCTTGGTTCTACACCAGGATTAGGATATGCTGTTCCAGTACCAGCAAAAGCATATGTTGAAACTGATGCAGAAGGTAGTATTACTAATATTGTTGGATTCCCAACTGTTGCATCAGTTAAGAACCCAATTGCAGCTGCAGATTATGATAATGTTACTGGTGAATTAGAGATTACTACAACTTATCCTACTTACTTTGAATCTGGAATTATTAAACAGGTTAAATTAGTTGGTTTAGGATTTACTTGTGCTGATGATTATGATGTAGATGATGCAACTTATGATGCAGGTAATGGTAATTTAACATTAATAATTGGCCCTAATGCTTTAGGAGTTGGACAGAGTGTTGGTATTGCAACTGATTCATTAACATTCACATGTTCACAAGATAACTATGCTTCTTATCATTCATATCCTCGCCATGCTACAGATCCTATTGCAGGAATCAATACAACTATTATTGAAAGAACTGCTGAGTCAATAACCATTAATGTTGGTGTTGGTACAGATTCTCTACACAGATTTGTAGGTGTAGGAACTGGTGCAGTGTTAGTTAGAAGTGGATTCTCTGGTATAACAACTTCAACTTATCCTAAGTATCCTGTAGGTTTAACAAGTTACAGTGAAGACTATACAATTTTCAATGTTGATGAAAGAGATTATACTCATCAATTTGTAGGTACTGCAACTAGTGCTCTTTATTCAGGTGGTGATTATAAGCATACATTTGTTTCTGCTGATACTAATGCAATAAACGGTAGTTTAACTCCAAATGGTGGAGATTATGATGCTAATACAGGAGTTCTAACTCTTACATTCGCTGGTGCACACGGTGTTTCTGGTGGTGGAAATGTAACTATTGCTAATGCTTCATTAAGTTTCAAATGTTCTAGAGATAACTTCCAAACAGAGCACAAATATCCTCGTGCTACTGACCCTGCATTTGGACAAACATTAACTGCAACAGTACCAAATGCAACAACTATTGAAGTCCCTGTAGGTACTTCTCCTGCCCGTGAGAGAGACGTTACTGATGCAACGTATATTCCAAGCACTGGACAGGTAGAATTGACTATAGGGTCAGGCCATGGGTACTCTGCTGCAACTCCACTAACAGCAACTAATGCAGTTTATACACAATCAACTGGAAGACTAGTAATCACAAGTAATGGTCATGGTCTTGTTACTGGAATGAGAGTACAAATAAAAGATCATTCTCTAACATATACTTGCACAAAAGATGGTAATGCTACAGAACATTCATATCCTAGACCAAATGATCCTGCTCATCATAAGTGGTTAGCAGTTCATGCTTATACTGTAAACACATTTACTGTATATGTTGGTGCTGCAGCTGCTGAAGATCAATATGCACATACATTTGTATCTGCAGCATCTGATGGTATCTTGAAGATGATAGGTGAGACTGTTGGACTTAAGACAGAATCATTAGACTGGAGATGTTCTCAAGATAACTATGCAACTATTCATCCTTATCCACGTCTTGGAGATCCTGCAGGAGATGGATCAGTTATTGGTGTAACATCAGTAACTACAAGCACAATTACATTGGATGTTGGTAAATTACCAAGATATAGATTTACTACTAATGTTGGTGTTAACTCTATACCTCACCGATATCTTGGTAGAGGTTATGCACTACCATGGTATGGTGATGCAACATATGGTTCTGCTTATGCTGGTAATATTTCTATAGGAATTACTGATACACCTTATGAGCATAAGTTTGTAAGTGCTGCAAGTAGTGCTATAGAAATTGGTGGTGATTATGCACATTCATTTGTAAGTGGTTCTAGTGATCTTGCAAACGCAGTATTCAGTGGTGGTGATTATGTACATGAATTTGTAAGTGGTGTTACTGATTCTATTACTAAAGTTTCTGGTGGTGGTAAATTAACACCTGTCGGAGCAGCATATACAGGATCTACTGGTGTATTACAAGTAACCTTTGCATCTGCTCACGGAATTACTGGTGGTCAGCAAATCAGATTTGATAATGGTTCATTAACCTTTAAATGTGGTAGAGATAATTTTGCTACAGAACATGCATATCCTCGTGCATCAGATCCTATTGCTGGAGTCAATACTTCAGTTACTGTTCCTACTGCAACTACAGTTGAATTAAACGTAGGTTCATCACCTAATGTAACTACTACTATTGCTAGTCCATATGCAGAGTACGAACCTAAAGTAGGTATCGTTACATTCTTTGTATCATCTCATAATTTCAAAGGATCAACCACTCATACAATCGGTGATGTTGATTTTAATGGAACAACTGGATATATGAATTTCACCATTACTGGTCATGGTTGGCAGACTGGAGAATATGTTGGTATTGCAGAAACTTCTCTAGAATTTACATGTGCTCTTGATAATCATGCAACAAGTCATTATTATCCAAGAAAGAGTTCTGCTGATAAGGATGAAACTGGAAGTCACTGGATGCCTATTGAACAAGTAGGTGTTAATACATTCGCTGTTTATGTTGGCCCTGCAGGAGATATAAATGCAGGAATTCATACATTTGTAGCAGCATCTGCACCATTAATGAAGTCAGTTGATGAAGTTGGAATTAAGACCGATTCATTAGCATTTACATGTGGTAGAGACAATAATCATTCTATTCACACATATCCAAGATTAGGAAAAGATCCTATCAATAGATCATACAGTAAGGTTGTTGGTGTTGGTACAACTGGGCCTACTTCATTCAGTATATTTGTTGGAATAACAACAAACTCAACTCTCGATGTTCTTGATTCTTCTTATGAGGGTGGAAGTGGTATATTGAAGGTTGTGGTTGGTGATGCAGGTATGACTGCTATCAATGCTAACAATAGTAGGATAGGAATTAAGACAGAATCTCTTGTATTCACTTGTGCTAAGGATAACTTTAGAACATTACATCCATATCCACGTTCTTCAGACCCAGTGGTTGGTATATGTACTGATGCGTTCAATAATGATTCAACATCATTTGAAGCATTTGTTGGATCTAGTGTTGGTACTGGTGGTGTAGTAAATGCAGAAATAGTAGACTATAACAAACATAGATTTATAACTGCTGGTGTAGGATCTATAACTGCAAATGCAGGTGGCCCATTTACCGCAACTACTGGTACAGAATACGATCCTAGAAGTGGAATTCTAACTGTAACAACTACAACAAGTCATAGTTTCACACAATCAGGAATCAATACAGCAAAAGCAGGTACTACTTACAACCCAACTACAGGTATTGTACAAATTGAGACTGTAACTCCTCATGGATGGTCAAATGGAGACTTAATTAAGATTGAAGAGAATTCTTTAACCTTTACATGTGGTTATGATAATAATCAGACACAGCATACTTATCCTAGACCAGGTGATCCTATCCATAATGAGTGGATTCCAATTTCTAATGCATCTGGAAGTACTTTCCAAATTCAATCACTTAAGAGAGCACCATCTACAAATACATCAGCACATGTATTCGTATCTGCAGCTGCAAGTGGTATTCAGAAAGCAAACAATACTGTTGGATTCGTAACTGGTGGTTTAACATTTACATGTGCTAAGAATAATTTCCTTGATCTTCATCCTTACCCTAGACCTAAGAAAGATCCTAAGCATAATAAAATTGTTGGTGTTGAGCAAGTATTTGCTGCAAACAAATTTACAGTTAATGTAGGTAAATCACCATATGGAACTGGTGCAAGATTAGACTTTAGTGTCGGTGCTGCTGGTACAAACTATATCAATCCTAATTTGATTATTCCAGAACCTGCATATCAAGATCTTGGAGTTATTGGTGTATCCAGATTAGGTGATGGGCCAACTACAGATACTGGAACAGGTCTACTACTTAACATTGGTATGGGTCAACGTCCACGTGGTGATGAGCATAGATTTGTAAGTGCTGGTATTAACTCTGTAACAAGAAGTATTGGTGGAACTCTAACTGTTAATGATGCAGGATATATTCCATCAACAGGTATTCTTGAATTATCATTTACTACTAATCATGGTTTATCACTTGCTAATACTATTACAATTGCCGATGATTCATTAACCTTTACATGTGGTAGAGATAACTTTAATAGTGAACATGACTATCCACGTTCAACTGATCCAGTTTCAGGACAGAGTATCGCTATTCAGGAAATTGTAGATACTGATACTATTAAAGTATTTGTTGGAATAACAACTTTCCAAGATTTACCTTATGGTGAAGTGACTGATTGGAGGATTACTAGAAGTGGTTATGGATTTAGAAGAGGTGATAAGTTTACACCTGTTGGTTTAGTTACAGATTCTAATTTACAAGAAATAATAACTCCTGCAATATTTGATGCAGTTGAAGTTAGAAGTGACGAGTTCTCAGCATGGCAGTTTGGTCAATTTGATTATATTGATTCTATTAAGGATCAGCAAGATGGTGCTAGAGTAAGATTTGAATTAAGATATGATGGTGAATTATTAGCATTTGAATCTGAAGATACACCAGCATTCCCTGAAATGAATCTATCAAATGCGTTGTTAATTATCGTTAATGGTGCAATCCAAGAGCCAGGAGTTGGTTATGAGTTTAATGGAGGAACATCATTCGTCTTTAGTGAACCACCTAGAGATACTGATGATGTAAGTATATTCTTCTATCGTGGAACTGATGGTGCAGATACTGTATTAGTCAGTGATATTGTAGAGTCAATAAAACCTGGTGATAATCTTGAATTATTAAAGATAGATACAACCAAAGAAGATCAAACAGAAAGAACAATCGAAGCAATTGTTGACTCAGATAGAATAGAAACTAGTTTCTACACTGGGCCAGGAATTACTAGTGAAACAAAGCAGTTTAGTTGGACTAAACAAAAAGTTGATAAGACTATTGGTGGTCAAATTGTTTCTAAGGCAAGAGGAATAACAGAACCATTCATCTTCCCAACATCTAAGATTATTAGAGATCTATCTTCTACAGAATCTTCTGAGATATTTGTTGATGATGCATCAATCTTTAATTATGAAGGAGATCTTCCTACTAAACCTATTGGTGGATTTGTTGTAGATAATTCTATTGCAGAACCTCGTGCTGCATCTCTAACTGCTACAGTTAATAGTTCTGGTCAAGTATCAGGATTTACTATTGTAGATGGTGGTCTTGGATATAATAGTGCTCCTACAATTCAAGTTGCTGCACCTGTTGGTGGTGGAACAACTGCTACTGGAAATACAGTTATTGGTGCTGGTGGAACCGTAATACTTACTTCACCAGTGACTGTTGGTTCTGGTTATACAAGTACAAATCCACCTAAAGTTATAGTATCATTCCCACCATTTAAGACTGAATTGGTAAGTAACATTACTTCAGTTCAGGCCATTTCTGGATCTATCACTGGAATTGGTACAACTACCAAAGCAGGATCATCAACTGGTTTAGCATTGATGTTTAGTATCCGTTCTGCTGGTGGACTTTCTATATTACAAGATGGTCGTCCAATAAGTGTTTTCAATACACAAATTGGAAATGGTGTAACATCAATCTATGATTCGGATACTGAAGTAATTGGTATAGGAACTCAATTCCTAGACAATGTTTATAACATTAGTGGTAACCATGGAGGATATAGTGGTACAGAAACAATTATAATCTGTAACGTTAAATCTGATACTGTGCATACTGGGTTAAGTACTACAGGAGCATGGGAAAATAATCCAGCAGGAAACTTCTCAATGGGTAGATTGAGTGGAGCACTTGGTAGAAATACTGCGAATCCAATAGCAATCGGTGTTAGTGGTCTCACCATTAATTCTGGTTTAACCACCTTCCCAACAATTCAGAGAAGGATGGAAGGTTTTAGAGATACTGGGGCTGTCGATCCAACATCTTAATAAACTCTTATAAATATCTATTATAAAAAAACAAAATTAATATGTCTGCCGTCGTAACAGATCAATTTAGAATATTTAATGCAAGTAATTTTGTAGAGTCTGTACTTGATACTAATAACTCCTATTATGTTTTTTTAGGACTGAGCAATCCCGCTACTCCAAATCCTGGATTTGGTAGAACTAGCACTTGGGATAGTTCTGCACCTTTATTACCAACGGATAATCTCTCGTACGAAGCACAATATAGAAGCACTTCACTATTTGGTCAAAAAATAAATGCTAATAATATAAGAAGAGTTATAAGAAAAGTTCAATGGACTTCAAATACTTCTTATGATATGTACAGACAGGATTACAGTATTAGTAATCCCTCTCCTGTATCAAAAACTGCTAGATTATATGATGCTAATTATTATGTTGTTAACAGTGATTTCAATGTTTACATTTGTCTAAGTAATGGTTCTTATGGTGCACCAGGTTCTACGACGGCTGGTGGTGGTAAATCAAAGGATGAACCAACATTTACAGATTTAGAACCATCTGCTGCTGGAACAAGTGGTGATGGATATGTTTGGAAGTTCTTATTCTCAATATCACCTAGTGATATTATAAAATTTGATTCTACAGAGTATATTGTAGTTCCTAATGACTGGTCTACTTCTACAAACTCTCAAATTCAAAATGTTAGAGAAGCTGCTGATTCTGATGTTAACTTTAACCAAATCAAACAGGTTTATATTGAAAATCCAGGTGCTGGATATAATAATGGAACATTTTCAGTAGATATTCTTGGTGATGGTGCTGGTGCAAAAGCATCTGTACAAACTGTTGGTGGTATTATTCAATCAGTGACTGTGACTGCAGGTGGAAGTGGATATACTTATGGTATTGTTGATTTAGGTTTACTTCAACCAACTGGTACTGCTCCAAGTACTTTTGCAAAACTTATACCAATTATACCTCCTTCTAGAGGGCATGGGTATGATGTTTATAAAGAATTGGGTGCAGATAGAGTTTTAATTTATGCAAGATTTGATGATTCTACAAGAGACTTTCCAACAGATACTACTTTTTCTCAAGTAGGGATTGTAAAAAATCCATCTACATTCTCATCTAAGAGTACAGTATTTACTGGTAGTCAATACTCATCTTTAGGTGCAATTAAGTTTGCTGATTCCTTTGATGGTAGTTCTATTTCTATTGGTAGTTCTATATCACAGACACGTACTGATGGTGATGTTGCTCGTGCATATGTTGCTTCATTTGATAAACAAACTAATGTTTTAAAATATTATCAGGATAGATCTTTATATTATGGAAATAATACTGATCAAACTGATTATATTGGTATTAGTACAGATGCAAAAGTTTTAGGATTTGAAGCCACATCTAATAGTATTAGTTTTGCTGCTGGTGGCCCATCTGATACTTCCCCTGCTATTGCATTTACTGGAAACACTTATACTGATGGTAGTAGAGAAATAGACTTAGGTGTTTATTTCACAAGTGGTCTTGCCGATCCAGAGATAAATAAAACGACAGGTGATGTAATTTACATCGACAATCGCAAATCAGTTACTAGGGATAGTAGACAAAAAGAAGACATTAAAATTATACTGGAATTCTAAAAAATCATGGCTCAAAAGAAAGATTTAAACATTAGCCCTTACTATGACGATTTTGATCCTAGTAAGAATTTTTACAAGGTTTTATTCAAGCCAGGATTTCCAGTCCAAGCTAGAGAATTAACAACACTTCAATCTATTTTACAAAATCAGGTTGAACAATTTGGTAGTCATATATTTAAAGAAGGGTCGATTGTAATTCCAGGTGGAATCACTGTTGATTATCAGTACAATTCTGTAAAATTGAGCCCTTTACAGTTTGGAATTGATGTTTCAATATATGCTGATCAACTTGTAGGTAAAGTTTTAGAAGGTAGAACTTCAGGAGTAACTGGAACTGTACAAAAAGTTGTATTACCTGATGGTGTTAATGTAACTGATCTAACAATATATGTAAAATACATAGATTCTAGTCCTGAAGACTTCGCAACTGAAGTGTTTACAGATGGTGAATCACTAATAGCAAGAGAAAATATAGTTTATGGTAATACTACTATTTCTACAGGACAAGAAGTAGCAACCTTGATATCTCAAGATGCAACAGCCGTGGGATCTGCGTGTTCTGTAAATGATGGTGTATTCTTTATTAGAGGAACTTTTGTTAACGTAACTAAGCAAACAATAATTTTAGATCATTATACAAATACACCATCATATAGAGTTGGTTTAAAAATTGATGAAAATATAATTGGTGCAAAAGATGATCCTTCATTATATGATAACGCACAAGGATTTACTAACTATGCTGCTCCTGGTTCTGATAGATTTAAAATTGGATTAACTCTTACCAAAAAGGCAACAGATGACTATGATGATTCTGATTTTGTTGAAATCGTAAAGGTTGTTGAGGGTGAAACTAGAAAGATAACGACTAAAAATAATTACAATATAATTAAAGATTATATTGCTGAAAGAACATTTGAAGAGTCTGGAAATTATACTTTAAGTCCATTTGATATAAGTGTTGATAATTCATTAAACAACAGAATGGGAAATGGTGGATTATTCTTCTCTGATGAGCAAACTGAGCAAGGAGCAGAACCTTCAGACGATTTAATGTGTATAAAGATCGGTGGAGGAACAGCATATGTTAAAGGTTATGATATTGATACAGATAATACAACTATTATAGATGCTAATAAACCAAGAGATACTGAAACTGTAGATGCTACTAGTGTTCCATTTACAATGGGAAATAGGTTGCAAGTTAATAATGTAGCAGGTCAACCTCAGTATAGAAGAGAAATTTCTTTATATAATGGTTATTCTGCATCAACTTTAAAAATAGGTAGAGCAAGGGTATATTCTTTTAACTTAGCTAATAACGAATATCAAGGTGCTGCATCAAAATGGAATTTATATCTATATGATGTTCAAACATTTACTAGATTATCATTAAATAGATCACTTTCATCAACAGAAGTGTTACATTCTTATCATGTAAAAGGTGCAAATAGTGGTGCGACTGGTTATGTATGGAACCCCAGTGGAGCTGGTAATGGTGGTACTAGTGGAACAGGAAATGATCTTTTTGTAGAACAAACATCTGGTAGATTCCTAGCAAATGAACCACTTATTATTCAAGGTAATTCTTTATCAATACAAACAGTCGCTGTAAAAGCATTTGGTATTAAAGATGTTAAGTCTATTAAACAAACTGCATCAGGTGTTTATGCACAAGACTTTACCGCAACTACATTTTTAGAAAAATTTCCTCTACCTAATGGAGTAACAGTTGGAATCGTAACCAACTCTGGAACAACACTAAGATCACCAGGTGGAGTATTTACTGGTATCACAACAAATACAGTAATTAGATATTCACAAGGTGATGGTGATGAGATATTTGCAAATGTTGACGCTATTTCTGGTGATGGTACTGCACTAACTCTTGGTGCTTTAGGTACAAGTGTTGCTGGAATATTTTCTGGAACACCTATCAATACAAGTGGAACTGTAAATGTATCCATTGGTGCACCATCTATTAGAGAAGCTGAACAGGGTTCATTATATACAGTACTACCAGATACTAATATTGCATCTGTCGATCTTACTTCATCTACACTGACAATTGCTGCACAAATTACTGGTGAAGGTATTGCATCTTCTACAACAACTCTTACTATATCAGGAACACCAGGTGTTAAAGATGGTGGTGGAAATGGAATTACTACAGCATTCTTTGATTCTTATGCTGCAAGTAGATATTCTATTCATTATGGATCTACTTCTGGAGTTGGATCAGTAACTGGTAGTAACTTTAGTTTGAATAGTGGTGGATCTGAAGTTGTAATTACAGGATTAAATGCTAGTGACTCTAATACTGTTGCTAACGTAACTGCAGTCAAACAAGGTATTCAAAGTAAAGTTAAGAATTATGTTAAGAGTAATATTGTTGAGGTAACTTTATCTAAATTACAGCAGTCTGGTATTGGTACTGGTATTCAAGATGGATTAACATATAATCCAAATGCATATGGTTTAAGAGTTCAAGATCAGGAAATATCTTTAAATGTACCTGATGTAGTCAAAGTTATATCTGTTTATGAGTCAAGTGATGAAACACAACCAACCTTTGATAATATAGTTTTCGGTGCTACCGCAGCTGTTGCATCAAATGCTATTATTGGTGAGCATATTATAGGTCAAACTTCTAATGCAATTGCTAGAGTAGTTACAAACAATGCATCTACACCATCTTCAGGTGGAGCTAATAAATTAGGTGTTGTATATCTAAATGATAGAGTATTTGAATTAAATGAAACTGTTAAATTTGATGAGTCTAATATTACTACTACTGTAGAAGGAATTAATACTGTAGAAACAGATGGAAAATATCAGAATATTACAAAATCATTTACCTTAGATAAAGGCCAAAGAGATCAATTCTACGATTATTCAAGACTTGTTAGAAAAACAAATTCTTCAATACCGTCTAGAAGATTATTAATTGTATTTGATAAGTACGTTGTCCCTGAGAGTGATAAGGGAGATGCATTTACTGTATTGAGTTACGATAAAGCACGTTTCAGTGAGGATATTCCTGATATTGGTGATAATAATGTAAGAGCAACAGATACTCTTGATTTCAGACCTAGAGTACCAGATTTTACTAGCAATACAGTATCTCCATTTGCTTTTGATTCTAGAACAACTCAATTTAATACCACACCAAAATTCTTATTAGCATCTGGTGAGACTTCTCTTCTAGGATATGAGTATTATCTTGGTAGAGTAGATAAACTATTCATTAACAAGTATGGTGTATTATCTCTTCAAGAAGGAACTTCTGCAAGAACCCCACTTCCTCCTGCATCTGATAATAACTCAATGGAGTTAGCTACAATAGTCTTACCACCATATCTTTTTGATCCAGATGATGCAGAAATGTATTTGACTGACAATAAGAGATATACTATGAGAGACATTGGTGCTCTAGAAGATAGAATTGAGAATTTGGAGAGGGTAACCACATTATCATTACTTGAAGTAAGTACAGAAGCATTAAAGGTTCAAGATGCTCAAGGTAATGATAGATTTAAGAGTGGATTCTTCGTAGATGATTTTAAGAATAATGATCTTATTGATCTTGATTATTCTGCTATAAGTGTTGATCGAACTGCACAAGCAATAAGACCTATTATTGGTCAGAATAGTCTTGAAAGTTCTTTGATGCCTTCTACAAATACAGTTGATAGTGAATTAGATACATCACAAGATTATGATCTTTTAGATTCAAATGTTGTAAAGCGTGGAAATTCAGTTCTTTTAGACTATGATTCAGTTGAATGGATAAATCAACCTCTTGCAACTAGAGTAGAAAATGTTAACCCATTCCATGTTATTGCATTTGATGGTGTTGTTGAATTAACTCCAGCAAGCGATAGTTGGGTCAGAACTATTAGATTAAATGATACAACTCTCAAAGCAACACAGAACAGGAAGAAAACTGTAGTTAAAAACATTGTTAATGGAAGAAATATTGGAAGTAATAGACCTAATGGAAGTTTTGATTTTAGAGGTCAATCAACAAGTAGAAGAACAGAAACTAGAACAACTACTGAGTCAAAAGACGTTATATTAGATACTGGTGATGATAGATTCATGAGATCTAGAAACACTGCGTTTGATGCTTCACTTCTAAAACCAACACAAAGACATTATCAATTCTTTGATGGTCAAAGTGGTGTTGACTTTATTCCAAAGTTATTGGAAATAGCAAATGATAAGAGTTTAGATAATTATGGATCTGTTGGAGTATTCCAAATTGGGGAGACTGTAAATGGTTATATTAATGGTAAGAAGATTATTAGTTTCAGAGTTGCTAAATCTGATCATAAAACAGGCCCATACAATAATCCAAAAACTACCTATTCATATCTTCCATATAAACCTGCAGAAGGAATGCAAGCAAATTATACAAGTTCTTCTAAGGTACTAAATGTTGACGTTAAAGGATTAGCTGCAAAAGCACAAGGACTATACAGTGGTTATGTTGTTAAAGGTGCAAAATTAGTTGGTCAAACAAGTGGTGCAGTTTCTTACGTTAAGGATTTGAGATTGGTTACTGATAATCATGGTGATTTGAAAGGATCTTGGTTCTTAAGAGATCCTAATAAAGATCCACAACCTAGTGTTGTAATTAGAAGTGGTAGAAAATCTTACAGATTAACTCAAGATAAGCAAAACAAAAAACCATTAAAAGGAAGTAAATTAATTTCTTCAGCAGAAACTAATTTTAGATCTCAAGGTCAATTCCGTGAAATACAACTTCAGACAACTGTTACAACTATTAGAACTTCAATTACCACTATTACAAGAAGATGGGAAGAAGATAACGGTGATCCATTAGCACAATCATTCATTGTTGCTGCTAACATACCTGTACCTGATGCATCTACAGTACAGAGTGCTAATGTTAATTTAGATGATGATCAGCATGGTGCTTTCTTAACTGCTGTAGATTTATTCTTTGGTACTAAACCATCAACAGGACAGAGTAATCCATGTATTGTTCAGATAAGAACTATGGAGTTAGGAACTCCAACTCTAATCAGTCTTAATGCTGGTGAAGTATTGTATCCAGATGATATAACAACATCAAACGATAGTTCAGTTGCAACTCATGTTGTATTTAAAGAACCAATTTACTTAGAGGCTGGAGGAGAATATGCAGTAGTTCTTCTTGCAGAAACTACTGATCAGTATGAAGTTTGGTGTGCTCGCATGGGTGAAAAAGTTGTGGGTGGTGGTGATGGTGGTAAAACCATAATCTATACTCAACAATGGGCATTGGGTAGTCTCTTCAAATCACAGAACGGATCTATTTGGACTGCAAGCCAGATGGAAGATATGAAGATGAAATTATATAAAGCAAGATTCAAACCTTCTTCAGGAACTGCATACTTCTCTAACCCAACCTTGGCTGAAAGTAATGGATATGTACCTGTACTTGATGATAATCCAATTACTACAATTGCTAAATCAGGTAAAATTAGTATTACTAATCTTCCATCTGGACATTCTGGACTCACAACGTTTGTACCAGGAACAAAAATTGTAGGATCTACAAATAATGCTGTTCATGCGTACATTGTCGGAACTGGTGCATCAGTAACTAACGCATCTCTCACATCTGGTGGATCAGGATATAATAATACTACCACTGATGTTAGTACCTTTAATGTAATAGGTAATGGTGAAGGATTTAAGATTAAAATTAATAGTGTAGATGTAAATGGAACAATCACTGGATTTACAACTGCTGGTGCAGCAAAAGGTTACAAAGTTGGTGATGTTGTAGGTATTGTAACTGCTGATGTTGCTGGAGATGTTGGTGCTGGTGCTTTATTAACTGTTGTTGAGAATAGCGGTCTTGATACATTATATCTCTCTGGTATTCAAGGAACATCTGCTACAGGATCATTTAAAGACACTGAAGACTTTAGATATGTTGATCCTGTAAGTGGAGTTATACAAAATGCTTCTACTGGTAGTGGCCCAGTCTTTACTTCAGACTTAGTGGTTGATGGTGCACCATATGATGGTAAGCATTTCTTAGTCAACCAATTTGATCATGGTATGCATGCCACAAATAACCAATTACAATTATTGGATATTGCTGGTAATAGTGAGAAATCAACTCTTTCACTTGATTTAGCAGTAAATGCATCAACTATTAGTGTTGGATCTACTGTTGGATTCTCTACTTTTGAAGGAGCACCTATTGGTGTTGGAAGTACTGGTTATGTAAGAATTCAAGATGAAATTATTGGATACAGATCAGTAGGAAATGGAACTTTAGGTGACCTTGTTCGTGGTGTAGATTCCACTATAACAACACCATATAGTTCTGGTGATCATGTAGAAAAATATGAGTTAAATGGTGTTTCTTTAAGAAGAATCAATACTAACCATCAAATTTCTCCAATAGATATTGGACTAAATTCTTACTATGTTGGATTTAACACAACAAGTGGTGGTAAAGATAGAAGTGCTGATGCAGTTGCTAACCCAGAGTTATCATTTACAGATACTGGTTTTGCTGGTGGTGAAGATGCTAAAGCAAGTAGAAACATACAGTTTGAGCAATTAACTCCTTGTTATAATATTGTTACACCATCACCTTTGACTAGTGTTAAAGGATCTATTAGAACTGTAACAGGAACTAGTGTTGATGGTAATGAAGTTTCATTCCAAGATAAGGGATTCCAACCTGTAGAACTTAATAATCTTAATACTTTGAACAGTCCAAGACTTGTATGTTCTCAGATAAATGAAACCACTTACTTAGGTAATATTGAAAGGAATAAATCATTTACTACAGGTATAACATTATCTACTCAAAACCAAAATGTATCTCCAATAATCTATACAGATGTTGCTTATACACAATTTGGAACAAATATGATAGACAAACCAGTATCAGATTATGCTACTAATGCTGAGGTTAAGTCTCATGATAATGATCCTCATGCTGCAGTTTATGTCTCTCAGTTAGTTAAGATTAACAAGGCTGCTGATTCATTAAAAGTAATTGTTAGTGCATATAGAGATTCTAGTGCTGACTTTAGAGTTCTTTATTCTCTAGAAAGACCTGATTCTATGGGTATATTACAAGAGTTTGAATTATTCCCTGGCTATGATAATCTTAAGGATACAACTGGAGATGGTTTTGGTAATCAAGTAGTAGATGAATCTAAGAATAGTGGTTTACCTGATGCACTCGTTCCACCAAGTTTAGATGGTGAGTATAAAGAATATCAGTTCTCCGCAGAAAATCTTGGAGAGTTTACTGGATATGTAATTAAAATTGTTATGTCTTCCAGTAATCAAGCATACCCAGTTAAAATTAAGGATCTTCGTACTATTGCTGTTAAATGATCAAAGTTCAAGGATATCCTGGTTTATATCGGGATGAAAACACTGGTGCTATTGTGAATTGTAATGATTCAGAATATAAGCACAGATTGAATAAAATAAATGCTGTTGATTCTCAAAGAGAGGAAATAAACAGATTAAGAAATGAATTAGATGAAATAAAAAGTTTACTCCATGAGTTAACTAAGAAGTAGTACTCCTATAAATAGGAAGTAGGGATTCTTTTCGTAAATAGATGGCTGCAGTATATGTCAATAATCTTGTAGTAAATACAGGATCCACATTCCAACAAACTTTTAATTTAGAATCTACTGATAATAATTCAGCATTAGATCTGAGTGGATATACTGTTGCGTCTCAAATGAGAAAATGGGCAGGTGCATCCACAGCAACAGATTTTACTGCTAGTATTCCTGAACCTTCAACTGGAAAAATTGTAATAGAATTACCTGCTGCAACTACTCTTACTTTGAGAGAAGGTAGATATGTTTATGATATTCTCATTACAAAAGGGAATGTGACGGAAAGAGTTGTTGAAGGAAATGTGTTAGTGAGAGCAGGAGTAACGAGGATCTAATAATGGCAGATATTAGAGTAAGAGTTGGTCAACAGAATGCTGTAAAAATACTATCCAGTGCGTCTGGTGGTGAGGCTCTTACTGCGATTACAGCACAAAATGTAATCGGTGGTATAGGTTCAATTGCACAATTGGATGTTAATACTGGTATTTCTACATTTGGTGCAGATGTACAATTCAAAAATAGTGTTGGTTTAGTTACAGCATTTTTTGATTCAAGTGAAGGTTCTTTTAAATATAATGATGGTACTAAATTAAAATTTGGTACTTCATCTACTGCATTAGAAATATTTCATGATGGTAGTCATAGTTATATAAGTGATGTTGGTGAAGGTGCATTAAGAATTGGATATGGTGGTACAGCAGAACTGTATCATGGATCAACAAAAGTATTTAATACAATCTCCACTGGTGCTACGGTTACTGGAGATCTTTTTGTTGGTGGTGACTTATTCTTGAGTGACGATATCGTTCTTGATAACGTAAACGCACAATCACTAAATATCACAGGTATATCTACAATTAACCTTTTAACAGCAACTCGTGTTCCTTTTGTTGGAACAGGATCTACTTTAAGGGATAGTGCAGGATTTACATTTGATGGTCTAACTGATAGTCTTTCAATTGCTGGTAACCTTTCAGTTGGTGGAACAGTCACTTATGAAGATGTAACAAATGTTGATTCTGTTGGATTAGTTACTGCTGGTAGAGGATTTAGAGCTACTACTGGTGGTTTAATTGTAACTGCTGGTATTGCTACCTTTGGTGCAATAGCAACATTCACACAAGATGCTTATGTGGATGGAACATTAACTGCTGGATTAATAGATGGAGGCTCTTACTGATGGCAAAACCAACAACTAGACAAGAACTTAAAGATTATGCATATAGGCAGTTGGGTGCTCCTGTTTTAGAAATTAACGTTGATGATGATCAAGCTGATGATCTACTGGATGATGCAATACAATATTTCAACGAACGTCATTACAATGGTGTTGAAAAAATGTATCTTAAACATGAACTTACTCAAGAAGATATTGATAGAGGAAAAGCAGACGGAACAAGTGGTGTTGGTATAGTTACTACAAGTGTAAACTCTTCAAGTGTAAGTGGATTGGGAACAGTTACTTCTAATTGGTATGAGAACTCAAACTTTATACCTGTTCCAGATTCTGTAATTGGTGTAGAAAAAGTATTTAAGTTTGATAGTAGTACAATATCATCTGGGATGTTTAGTATTAAATATCAATTATTTTTGAACGATTTATATCAATTTAATTCAATTGATTTACTACAATATTCTATGGTAAAGACATACCTAGAAGACATTGATTTTTTATTGACTACAGATAAACAAATTAGATTTAATCAAAGACAAGATAGATTATATTTGGATATTGATTGGGGATCTGAAGAAGCAGGTCAGTATATTGTATTGGAATGTTATAGAGCATTAGATCCTACAGCATATACTCAGATATACAATGATCCATGGCTAAAAAAATACGTAACAGCATTATTGAAAAAACAATGGGGACAAAATTTAATTAAATTTAAAGGAGTCAGACTTCCTGGTGGAATTGAATTTAATGGTAGAGAAATATATGAAGATGGGCAGAGAGAAATAGATACTCTTCTAGAGAAGATGACTTCCGAATACGAGGTACCACCTCTTGATATGATAGGTTAATATTATGGCATTAAATCCATTTTTCCTTAAAGGTTCTGCAGGAGAACAGAGACTAGTTCAAGATCTTATCAACGAACAGTTGAGGATGTTTGGTGTTGAAATTACATATTTACCTAGAAAAATAGTTAATAGAGATAATATTTTTAGAGAAGTTGAATCGTCAAAATTTGACGATAATTTTTTATTAGAAGCATATGTTAATACCTATGAGGGATATACAGGTGCTGGTGATATAATGACTAAATTTGGTATGAGTTTAAAGGATGAATTAGTAGTAACAATATCAAAAGAAAGATGGGAAGATTTTATTGCACCATTTTTAGTATCAATGAGTGAAACAAGTGATGAAATAGTTGTTGAAGGTAGACCACGTGAAGGAGATTTAATATATTTTCCATTAGGTAAAAGAATTTTTGAAGTTAAGTTTGTAGAGCATGAAAAACCTTTCTACCAATTAGGTAAGGGATATGTTTATGAATTGCAATGTGAACTATACGAACTTAGTGATGACGTTGGTGGATGGAATCAACTTAGTGATGCTACACAGGAAATTGATGAGACACTCGTTAATTATGGTTATATGACTGAGTTACAGTTAATCTCTATTGGTTCAACTGCAACATTAAATATTGGTACTTCAAGTGGATATATTAGAAATATATTCCTTAATGAAGATGGATATGGTTATACTACAACACCTAATGTTGTAATTGATGGGCCTGGGCCAGTCGGTGGAGGTATTACTGCAACTGCGGTAGCTATAACAACATCTGTTTATGGTGTACATTCTGTTAAAGAAATTTTATTAACAAACGCTGGTGCTGGATATACTACACCACCTACAGTTACTATAGTAAGTACAGCAACAACAGCAACTAATGGTATTACCACATATAACGGTGTTGGTGCGGCCGCAACTGCAAACTTAGGCCCTGCTGGTACTGCTGGTATTCAAGTAATAACTACTGGTGTTGGACAAAGTGGTAGTGGTTATGCTGATTCAGCAACTGTATTCATAGATGCACCACCTGTAGGTGCTGGAAATACTATCGCTGTTGCTAGAGCAGTTGTAGATAAATCTGCTAATATGGTCACTCAAATTCTTATCTCTGATGCAGGTGTTGGATATACTTCACATGCAGGTATTGCAACTGTTTCACCACCAGCAACTATAAGTGGTATTGGAACTTATCAATTCAATGAGGCTGTTCAAGGAACAATTAGTGGTGCTATAGGTAGAGTTAAGAGTTGGGATAGAGATGAAGTTGTCCTCAAATTGGGAACTACATCAGGAACATTCCAAGCTGGTGAAATTGCTCTTGGAACTACTTCTGGTGCTAGATATAATGTAGATTATATTAAATCCGCAGAATTTGCTGATCAATATGATCAGAGCGATAATATTGAAGCAGAAGCAGATGCTATTATTGACTTTAGTGAAACAAACCCATTTGGACAAGTATAATGTTAGGAACTTATTATTATCACGAAATAATTAGAAAAACCATAATATCTTTTGGTACAGTATTTAATAACCTTGTTATTAAGCACCAAACTCAAGATGGTTCAGATTATAGTGACTTTAAGGTACCATTATCATATGGCCCTGCTCAAAAATTTCTTGCTAGACTAGAACAACAGGCAGATTTAAACAAACCAGTTGCTACAACATTACCAAGAATGTCATTTGAAATGAATACCATTTCTTATGATCCTACTAGAAAAGCAGGTGTTACACAAACATTTAAAACTTCTGATGGAACTAATTTGAAGAAGGTTTATATGCCTGTTCCTTATAATATTGGATTTGAATTAAGTATATGGACAAAATTAAATGATGATGCGTTACAGATTGTTGAACAGATACTTCCATACTTCCAACCAGCATTTACACTAACAGTTGATTTAGTAAAATCCATAGGAGAAAAAAGAGATATTCCTTTAGTTTTAGATAACGTTTCTTTCCAAGATGACTATGAAGGAGACTTTAGTACAAGAAGAGCTTTAATATATACATTAAATTTTACCGCAAAAACTTATCTCTTTGGCCCAATCGCAGATACTTCAGAAGGACTTATCAAAAAAGTTCAAACAGATCTTTATGCAGATACTGATATTCAAAAAGTAAAACGTGAAATGAGGTACACAGTAACACCTAATCCTGCAGATGCAGGCCCTGCTGATGACTTTGGATTTGATGAGAATTGGGAATTCTTAGGTGATGGTAGAACTTATAGTCCAGTTAGGAAAGAGGACATCTAATGAATAACAATTTTGATCCTATAGATGACGCACTCAATACCAGTAGTGAAATTGAGGTTAGTACCGTATCTGAAAATAAACTAACCAAAAATGATGGTAAAACTGAGGTGCGTAAAGATTATGAATATACTAGGGGAAATCTTTATTCATTAATTGAAAAAGGTCAAGAAGCACTTAATGGTATTATGGAAGTTGCTGAAGAACAAGGTAGTGCAAGAGCATATGAGGTTGCAGGACAAATTATCAAATCAGTTGCGGATACCACTGATAAATTATTAGATTTACAGAAGAAGGTCAAAGAAGTTGATGAAGAGGTTGTTAAAAATACAACTAACGTTACTAATAATGCTGTTTTTGTAGGTTCTACATCAGACCTTTCAAAGATGTTGAAACAACAGTTTCTAAATAATAATAAAGAAACCAAGTAAATGGACTGGAAAAATTATCAAGAAAAAATTACCATCGAAGATAAAGATGGCAAATCTTTCATGGAATTTATAGACATCATTGGCCCAGTTCAGGTACAACAACAGATGAAAGAGAGAAATATAAGATCATTAGATAATAACCAACAGGATTAAATTATGCCTACTAGTGATGTATATCTTGGTAACCCGAATCTAAAACGGGCCAATACTGCTCATGAATTTACGGAAGAGCAGGTAATAGAATTTTTAAAATGTAAAGAAGATCCTGTTTACTTTGCAAGAAATTATATTCAAATTGTATCTCTTGATGAAGGATTAGTTCCTTTTAATATGTACCCCTTTCAAGAGAAACTAATTAGAAACTTTCATAATGAAAGATTTAACATATGTAAAATGCCTAGACAGACAGGTAAATCTACAACATGTGTTTCTTACCTATTGCATTATGCAGTTTTTAATGATAATGTAAACATTGCAATACTTGCAAACAAAGCATCAACTGCTAGAGATTTACTCGGTAGATTACAACTTGCATATGAAAATTTACCTTCATGGATGCAGCAAGGTATAATTAGTTGGAACAAAGGTTCCTTAGAATTAGAAAATGGATCAAAAATATCGTCAAACTCTACTTCTTCATCTGCTGTCCGAGGTGGATCCTATAATGTCATCTTTCTTGACGAGTTCGCTTTCATCCCGAATCACATTGCTGACGACTTCTTTGCCTCTGTTTATCCTACTATTACGTCTGGACAAAGTACTAAAGTAATTATTGTTTCTACCCCAAGAGGTATGAATCACTTTTACCGTATGTGGCATAATGCAGAAAAAGGTCAAAGTGAGTATGTTCCTACTGAAGTACATTGGTCTGAAGTTCCTGGTAGAGATGCTGAATGGAGAGAACAAACTATTGCAAACACGTCAGAACAACAATTTAAAATTGAGTTTGAATGTGAATTTTTAGGGTCTGTTAATACTCTTATTAGTGCAGCAAAGTTAAAAAATCTTGTATTTGAAGATCCTATTAAGAGAAATGCTGGTTTAGATATCTATGAAGAACCAGTTAAAGATCATAATTACATAGTCACAGTTGATGTAGCTAGAGGACTTGGTAATGATTATTCTGCATTTTTAGTTTTTGATACTACAGAGTTCCCGTATAAGGTAGTTGCAAAATATAGGAATAATGAAATTAAACCTATGCTATTTCCTAATATTATTCATGATGTTGCAATAGGGTATAATCAGGCATTTGTTTTAATAGAAGTAAATGATATAGGGGATCAAGTTGCAAGTATTATGCAATATGATTTGGAGTATGATAATCTCTTAATGGCTACAATGAGAGGAAGAAATGGTCAAATTGTAGGTCAAGGATTTTCAGGGAAAAAGACACAACTTGGGGTAAGAATGACGGCAGCCGTTAAAAAATTAGGTTGTTCAAATCTTAAAACCTTATTAGAAGATGATAAACTTTTAACTTGTGATTATGAAATTATATCAGAACTAACTACATTTTCTCAGAAAGGAAATTCATTTGAAGCAGAGGAAGGATCTAATGATGATCTAGCAATGTGCTTGGTAATATTTTCATGGTTAGTATGTCAAGATTACTTTAAAGAAATGTCCGATCAGGATGTTCGTAAGAGGATTTATGATGAACAAAAGAATCAAATAGAACAAGATATGGCTCCATTTGGATTCATTTCTGATGGTTTTGAAGATATGGAAAGTTTCGTTGATAAGGACGGTGATAGATGGCATACTGATGAGTATGGAGACCGTTCATACATGTGGGACTACATGTAAAAAGGTAAATCTATAAATATTTCTAGAATAATTTGGACTGAGAGAGGAATTAAAGATGCCACTGAATCTAGCATCTCCTGGTATTTTAGTAAGGGAAGTTGATTTAACACTAGGAAGGATCGACCCCACAACAGATAAGATAGGTGGAATTGTAGGGCCTTTTGCACAAGGCCCTGTCGGAACTCCAACTCTTGTTAATACGGAGAACGATTTACTTAACACTTTTGGAAAACCATATAGTACTGACAAACAGTATGAAACATGGTTAACCGCATCATCATATTTGGCTTATGGTGGAATACTTAATGTAGTCAGAGCTGACGATGCAGGTTTGTATAATGGATTTGTTGGTGCTGCTACAAGTACAAAGATCAAGAGTCTTGATCATTATGAAGAATTAGGATACGATGTAAATACAATTACAAACGTTACTGTTGCTGCTAAAAATCCTGGTACGTGGTCAAACGGAATTAGGATTGGAATAATTGACGGTAAAGCAGATCAGAATCTTACACTTAACAGTGTAGGTAGTATTAACATTGGTTACGGAATTACTCAAACTGTACCTGCAGGAACAGTGGTTTCTAAAACTGGAGTTGGTGCTGGAACAACTATGGAACTTGACGGAATGTTCAAGGGAATAGTTACTGGTGTTTCTGGATTAACAGTTGATGTTAAATTCATATCACATGTATCATCTGCTGGAACAGAAACTGCTTGGGATTATAATAACATTTACAAGTTTAATACTGGTGGTGTTACTATCGTGAACAACGCAGGAGTTTCACAAGCAACACCTACTGTAAGTCTTACTAAAGATTGGTTTGATCAGCAGGAACTTGCATTAACAACTGCAACTGTTGGTGGAACTGAAACAGTAACCACAGTAAAATGGAACACTGTTACTGAAAGACCAGGCACATCTGAGTATGTATCTAACAGAGGTGGAAGATTTGATGAAGTTCATCTTGTAGTCATTGACGCAAAAGGAACTGTAACAGGAAACGCAGGAACAATTCTTGAGAAACATCTTAACTTATCAAAAGCAAAAGATGCAGAATTCTCTGTTGGATCACCACAATACTGGAGAAAGTACTTAGAAACTAATTCAGAATATCTCTTTGGAGGTAGTGCACCAGTAGGAGTTGTAACCACAGGATTTAGTAATAACTTTACACTTGCAAGTGATACTGGTTGGGATCAAGATGGTGAAGGAATCATCTTCGACACAATCGGAACAATGAATGGTGTACTTGCTGGTGGTAAAAACTACGGTAATTCCACAGACATCAATGCAACTGGAGCTCTTAACTCAGGATTAGATGATATAATTTCTGGTTACGGACTCTTTGAAAATGATACCGCAGTTGATGTAGACTTCTTACTTCAAGGATCTGCACAAGGTGGTGAAGAGCAAACAAGAGCACTTGCTACTAAATTAATTCAAGTTGCTGAAGCGAGAAAAGATGCAATTGCATTTATCTCTCCTTACAGAGGATCAATGATAACTGATACTACAGATCAGGAAGCACCAACTGTTTTAAGTGATGCTGATATTACTGAAAACGTAATTAATTTCTTCGATCCGATAACTTCAACTTCATATGCTGTATTCGATAGTGGATATAAGTATATGTTTGATAGATTCTCAAATGGATTTAGATATGTTCCTCTTAATGGAGACATTGGTGGACTTTGTGCAAGAACTGATATTAATCAGTTCCCTTGGTTCTCACCTGCAGGAACAGCAAGAGGTGCTATACTTAATGCAGTTAAGTTAGCATATAATCCAAACAAAGAACAAAGAGATCGTCTTTATTCTTCAAGAATCAACCCAGTAATCTTCTCACCTGGATCTGGAATCCTATTATTTGGTGATAAGACTGGATATGCTAAAGCATCAGCATTCGATAGAATTAACGTTCGTCGTTTGTTTATCTTCTTAGAAGATGCAATTTCTGCTGCTGCTAAGGATCAACTCTTTGAATTCAACGATGAAATTACAAGGACTAACTTTGTAAATATTGTTGAACCTTTCCTTCGTGATGTTCAAGCGAAGAGAGGAATCCAAGATTATGTCGTCATTTGTGACGAAACTAATAATACTGCTGCTATTATTGACGCAAACGAATTCGTTGCAGATATATACATTAAGCCAGCACGTTCTATCAACTTCATCGGTCTAACCTTTGTTGCTACTAGAACTGGTGTTAGTTTTGATGAAGTCATCGGTAAAGTTTAATTAATTAAGAGGTCAACGAACAATGCCAAGCCGCGTTCAAGTCAATAATATTCCACTAAGGAAAATCAGTGACTTTAAAAGTAAGTTAACTGGTGGTGGAGCTAGGCCGAATCTCTTTGAGGTTGAACTAGCATTTCCCACAGCAGTCGCAATAGAAAATGATGTTCTCCAAAAGTCCAGATTTTTAGTTAAGGCTGCAGCACTACCTGCATCAACTGTTACTCCAGTTGAAGTTCCATTCCGAGGAAGGATACTTAAAATTGCAGGAGATAGAACATTCGAAACATGGACAATCACTGTTCTTAACGATACAGATTTCGTTATTCGTTCTGCTTTTGAAAAGTGGATGAATGTTATTAACAGTATGGAAGATGCAACAGGTGCACAAAATCCAGAAGATTATCAAAAAGATGCAATTGTACATCAATTAGATCGTGACGGTGGTATCTTAAGATCATATAAATTCTGGGATATATGGCCTACTAACTTATCTTCAATTGATCTAAGTTACGAAACAACTGATACTTTAGAAGAATTTACAGTCGAAATGCAAGTCCACTGGTGGGAAGCTTATAAAGGTACTTCTCCTGCGGCTGGCGGTGAAGATATCAGATAAATAATAAAAACACGTTAACGCAACTAATATTATGGCCAGATTATTTGGTTTCTCTATTGATCCGAAGAAGAAAGATTCTCCTTCGGTTATCTCTCCCGTTCCTCAAAACAATGAGGACGGGAATGATAATTTTATTGCTAGTTCTTTTTATGGTTCATACGTAGATATCGAAGGTGTCTATAGAAGTGAATTTGATTTAATAAAAAGATATAGAGAAATGGCTCTACATCCAGAATGTGATGGAGCAATTGAAGATGTTATTAATGAAGCAATAGTTAGTGACCTCTATGATACACCTATTCAAATTGAATTATCAAATTTAAACGCAAGTGATAAGTTAAAGAAGGCAATAAGGGAAGAATTCAAAACCATTAAAGATATAATGGATTTTGATAAAAAATCGCATGAAATACTCAGAAACTGGTATATTGATGGTAGATTGTACTATATGAAGGTAATTGACCAGAAAAAACCAGAAGAAGGAATAAAAGATTTAAGATATATTGATCCTATGAAGATGCGATATGTCCGTCAAGAAAAGAAGAAAAGTAAAGCAGAAAGACTCAACTCATTAAACAATAATCAGAACGAAACAAAAGTAGTAGCACCTGAAATTGAAGAGTATTTTGTATATACTCCACAACCTGCATATCCATCACAAGCAATGACTGGTGGCGGTGGAACAAAGGGAGTTAAAATTGCAAAAGATTCAATCACTTATGTTACCTCTGGATTAGTAGATAGAAATAAAGGTTTAGTTCTTTCATATCTGCATAAGGCAATCAAGGCTCTTAATCAGTTAAGAATGATTGAAGATAGTTTGGTTATCTACAGATTATCAAGAGCACCAGAAAGAAGAATATTTTATATTGATGTTGGTAATCTTCCTAAGATAAAAGCAGAGCAATATCTTCGTGAAGTTATGGGTCGTTATAGAAATAAACTTGTCTATGATGCAAATACTGGGGAAGTTAGAGATGATCGTAAGTTCATGTCTATGATGGAAGATTTCTGGTTACCAAGAAGAGAAGGTGGTAGAGGAACTGAAATTACAACATTACCTGGTGGACAAAACTTAGGAGAACTTTCTGATATTGAATATTTCCAAAAGAAACTTTACAGAGCATTAGGTGTACCAGAATCAAGAATTGCTGCAGAAGGTGGATTTAATTTAGGACGTTCATCTGAGATATTAAGAGATGAACTTAAGTTCTCTAAATTTGTAGGACGTTTAAGAAAACGTTTTGCAAATATGTTCACAGATATGCTTAAGACTCAATTAATCCTGAAGAACATTGTTACTCCTGAAGATTGGGAAGTTCTTAGTGAGCATATACAATACGATTTCATCTATGATAATCAGTTTGCAGAATTGAAAGAAACTGAAATGATGAATGAGAGATTAGGAACTCTTGCACAAATAGAACCTTATATTGGAAGATTCTATTCACAAGAATGGGTTCGTAAAAATATCTTACGTCAGACTGATGGAGAGATGGAAGAATTGGATGAGCAAATTGAACAGGAAATTAAGGATGGTATAATACCAGATCCTAGTGCAGTTGATCCAATAACTGGTGAACCATTACCAGCAGAAGGTGAGATGGGAGAAATCCCAATGGATCCAGAAATTGATGATGGACTTACCAATGCACAGGTACAAAAAGATACCAAAAAGGCAGAGATATAAATAAAACTAGGATTTTATATTTATTTTTTATGGAAGAACTTGTTAATTTGATAGCGACTGATGCTGCTGCTAATGATATTAGCGATAAGATCAAAGAAGTTTTGTATGCTAAAGCAGCAGACAAAATAGATGCTTCTCGTAATACTGTGGGTGCATCAATGTTCGATAATACTGAAGAACCTGTAGCCCAAGAAGAGGAACCAAATGTCTAGGTTATTAATAAAAGGAACACAAATAACTGTACCAGATTCAGTTGGTGCTGCTACTAGTTTTAGCAACGCAACTTGCGTTCGTTTAGTAAACAGTAGCAACAGCACTGGTAGAACTGTTAATATTGCTGAAAATAACAGTGGTTCTGCTACTATAGGAACCTTTTCATTATTAGCAGGTCAAACCGAAATCTTAGAAAAGAATCCAACAGATGTTGTTTTTGTTAGTGGAGGCACTGATGTAAAAGGTGCAAAAGTAGGATTTACAAATTAGGACTATGAAACTAATCACAGAAGAAATTTCAGACGTTAAATTTATTACCGAAGGAAAAGGTAGTAAAAAGAAGATGTATATAGAGGGTGTTTTCTTACAAGGAAACCTTAAAAATCGTAATGGAAGAATGTATCCTGTAGACACTCTTGCAAAAGAGGTTAGCAGATACAACGAATCTTTCGTTGCAAAAGGCCGTGCTGTTGGGGAACTTGGTCACCCTGATGGCCCTACAGTGAACCTCGATAGAGTATCACATAAAATTGTTGATCTTCATCAAGAAGGAAATAATTTTGTAGGTAAGGCACAACTTCTTGAAACACCTATGGGTAAGATTGCAAAATCTTTACTCGCTGAAGGTGTAACTTTAGGAGTTTCTTCTCGTGGTATAGGAACATTAAAAGAAGATCGTGATGGTATTAAAGTTGTTGGTGAAGACTTTCAATTAGCAACAGCTGCAGATATCGTTGCAGATCCATCAGCTCCTGATGCTTTCGTTAACGGAATCATGGAAGGAAAAGAGTGGGTTTGGGAAGGAGGAATCCTTCGTGAACAGTTTGTAGACCAAACTAAGAAGAGGATTAACACCCTAGTTGACCAAAAAACACTTGAGGAACATAAGCTCGGTCTCTTTACCGATTTCTTATCAAATCTTTAAGTTCTATAAATAAATAAAGAATATTTAATATTCTATTAAAAAAACATGCCTATTGGTAGCAATTTACAAGAAATGGAAAACGTAGTAACTAAAAATGCTTCGCCTGGTGATCCGATGCCTAAGTTGACAACAGGTGGTACACCTGCAACTTACGAGGATTTAGGTGGGCCAACACCAGAAAATTATAAGGTTGATGATAATTCAGCTAAATTAAATACACCTGGTAAAACCCTTAAGCAAGTTAAGGATGTAATTAACAAAAACGCAGGTAAGGCAGATCCAATGCCTACAATGGCTGGCGGTGCTGTTAAAAAAGAAGAAGCAGAAAAACCTGAAGATCAGGTTGTATCTGAGGAAGAAACTACTGAAGAAGAAGTAGTTGCTGAGTCAGAAGAGACTACAGAAACTGAAGAAGTAGTTGCAGAAGAAGAGACAACTGAAGAAGAAGTCGTCGAAGAAGAAGAGTCATTTAGTGTCGAAGCAGACGTTAATGCACTTCTAGAAGGCGAAGAACTTTCAGAAGACTTCAAAGCAAAAGCAACAACCATTTTCGAAGCTGCTATCAAATCCAAGATCGGAGAGATCAAGGAAGAATTAAAAGGTGAGTATGAGAAATCACTCGCTGAAGAAGTTTCTGCCATGAAAGAAGTTCTAGAAGATAGAACTGATGCATATCTTGAGTATATTGCTCAGGAATGGATGGAAGAAAATGCACTCGCAGTAGAGCATGGACTTAAAACAGAAATGACTGATTCATTCTTAAAAGGTATGAAGAGTCTTTTTGAAGATCATTATGTAACAATCCCTGAAGAAAAATATGATGTTATCAACAATATGGTTGATAAACTTGATGAGATGGAAAATAAACTCAACGAGCAAATTAATAAGAATATTGCTCTAAACAAAAGATTAGCTGAGTCTGTATCAGATGTAATTCTAGCAGACGTATCCGAAGGTCTTGCACTTTCACAAAAAGATAAACTTGCTTCTCTTGCCAAAAACGTTGAGTTTGATAGTGAAGAAACATACAGAGAGAAACTAGGAACACTTAGAGAATCTTATTTCCCAAGTGCTAGTGCTCCAAGAGACCATTCAGAGACAATTTCTGAAGGAACTGAGGCACCTCAAGCAGCACCGTCTGGCTTGATGGAAAGTTACCTACAGACTATGAATAGAGTCTCGAAAAAGTGATTTTTTAATTATAAGATCAAACTTTAAACTAAATTTAAAAGGTAAATCAAATGCAATCGTTCAATGCTGAACATCTGCAGGAGAAGTGGGCTCCACTCCTAGACCATGAAGGTATGGGAGACATCAAAGACAATCATCGTCGAATGGTGACCGCAGTTCTTCTGGAGAACCAAGAAAAGACTTTAAAAGAGGAGCAAGAGTTCCTTGGAGAAGCAGCACCTACAAACTCAACAGGTGCAGGAATATCAAACTTCGATCCAGTACTTATTAGTCTGATCAGAAGAGCAATGCCAAACTTGGTCGCTTATGACCTAGCTGGTGTACAACCAATGAATGGCCCAACAGGTCTAATCTTTGCAATGAGATCTCGTTACAACAGTCAGTCTGGAGACGAGACATTCTACGACGAAGTAGATACTGCATTCTCTGGTATCGGTACAGCTGGTACACCAATCTCAGGTGCAGATGACTACGTTACTGGATCTCAGAACGAGGCAGTTGGTCTTGGTACTGGATCTCAGACAGGATCTAATCCTGGTGCACTAGATGGTTCTGCATCACCAACAGACGGTAACGTCTACAACGTCGGTGAAGGTATGCAGACAGGTACTGCTGAAGCTTTAGGTACTGATGGAAACGGTTTCAACGAGATGGCATTCTCAATCGAGAAGGTCACCGTGACTGCGAAGTCAAGAGCTCTAAAGGCAGAGTACTCACTAGAACTTGCCCAAGACTTGAAAGCAATCCATGGATTGAATGCAGAAGCAGAACTTGCTAACATTCTATCTACTGAGATTCTTGCTGAAATCAACAGAGAAGTTATTAGAACAATCTATAACGTTGCTAAGCCTGGTGCTCAAGCAAACGTTGCAACATCTGGTACTTTCGACTTAGACGTTGATAGTAATGGTCGTTGGTCTGTTGAGAAATTCAAGGGACTGATCTTCCAGATCGAAAGAGACGCTAACGCAATCGCACAGCAAACTCGTAGAGGAAAGGGTAACATGATCCTTTGTTCTGCTGATGTTGCTTCTGCATTAACAATGGCTGGTGTACTAGACTACACTCCTGCTCTTAACAGCAACCTTAACGTTGATGATACTGGTAATACATTTGCTGGTACATTACAAGGTAAGTACAAAGTGTACATCGACCCTTATGCAGGTGGATTCAACGGATCTTCTGCTGGTGCTCAGTACTATGTTGCTGGTTATAAAGGTTCTTCACCTTATGACGCAGGTTTATTCTATTGCCCTTACGTTCCACTACAGATGGTTCGTGCAGTGGGAGAGAACACCTTCCAGCCAAAAATCGGGTTTAAGACTCGTTACGGTATCGTAGCAAACCCATTCGCTGAGGGACTTAATACAACTAATACTGGACGTATTAAGAGAAACTCTAACACATACTACAGAAGAGTTAAGGTTAACAACCTAATGTAATTGATATTACATATCTTCAAAAGACTCCTCTCTGAGGGGTCTTTTTTTTCTCTAAATAACTTTATGATAAGAGAACTAATACCAAATTCTGATGATTTACTACACAAAAAAATTGATAAGTGTAGTTACAATTTGGATCGCAATTTTTTAAAAAAGACATTGATTGATAATATGCATTATCATAATGGAGTTGGCCTGTCTGCAAATCAAATTGGTATTAATGAAAGGGCATTTGTAATGATAAGGGATTTGGAGTATAATGAAGTTATGACGTGTTTCAATCCCAGAATTGTAAAACAATCTTCTAAAACATGTGTTATGAATGAAGGATGTTTATCTTATCCAGATGAATTTGTTGACGTGGAAAGGTCAGAAACTGTCGTTGTTAAATATGAAGATGAAAATAGAAATAATCATAAAGTAAAATTAGAGGGTTTTGCTGCAAGAGTATTTTTACATGAGTTTGATCATATGCAAGGTATAAATTTTAAACAGAGGACATAATGTTTTATATTACTAAGAAGAGCAATGTAACAGGAGAAACTCTATATCACATTAGTGAGAATAGATGGACATGGGACGAATCAAAAAGGACACAATATAATACTACAGAAGATGCTCAAAACGCTTTGGATCTTGCACTTGGTAAGGTTAGAGCAAAAGTTGGATATACAATTACACCAGTCTAAATAGAAATAAAAGTACTATTACCATGGAACCTACACCAAAAGAACACGCAGATGCGGTTGCTAAAAGAGATAAGTTAGTTGATCATTTGATGAAAGAAGGATATGCTGATGATAAAGAATCAGCAGATAAAATCATTTCTGGTATGAGTGAAATGTGGTTCAATATGATTATTGACTAATGTTAGAATTTGATAAATTCATAGAAGAAGCAGCTGCTAAAAGATGCGGTGCTGGAAAGTATTGGTGTTACACTGATAAGAAGTGTAAGACGATTCCACGTGGCTATCATATGGGTGGAAGAGGATACATCGAACCTGATGAGGGTGAGAACGGAAAGAAAAACGGTAAGAACGGTAATGGTAATGGAAACGGTAATGGTAATGGTGGCAGCACCAATGGTAACGGTGGCGGTAATGGTGGCGGTAATGCTGGTGGCAACGGTGGCGGTGGAAACGGAGGAGGATAATGGTTAATGCATTACAGAATCAAATAGAGAATAGAAATTTTTTATCTCCCATAGGGTTTAGATTTAATCTTGCAAAAACTCCTAAGGTAAATTTTTTCTGTAATTCTGCTAGAATACCTGAGATAGTTTTAGGAACTGCTGTACAAGCATCTTATCTAAAAGATATTGATATACCTGGTGATAAATTACAATATGGTGATTTTAGTTTAAGATTTATAGTTGATGAAGAATTAGAAAACTATATGTCTATTCATAACTGGATGACTGGTGTGGGTTTTCCAGCTACACCTAAGCAATATCAAGAGATAACAACTGATGATAAAGGTAAAAGGGATGGAGATGAAGTGTATAGTGATGGTTCCCTTGCAATTTTAAACAGTAATTACAATACTAGTGCTATAATAAAGTTTGAGGAAATGTTTCCAACTTCATTAACATCATTGGAATTTGAAGCAGGTGATACGGACATCAACTACTTTACAGCAGAGGCTACTTTCAAGTATACTATATACAGGATGTTTAAAGCAGACGGACGAACTCCCTTATAATTAATTTAACTTTATTATGGATCTTGATAAAATTCAAAGTATGTGGGCCGAAGATGCTAAAATCGACCCAGATAACTTGCATGACGAATCATTAAAAATACCTCAACTTCACTCAAAGTATTATACAGTTTACAATACAATTACTTTGATGCGTGAGAAAGCAAGAAATCAATATAATGAAATTAGACTAGAGAGACATAATTACTACACAGGTAAGGCATCTCCAGAAGTTTATGCTGCAGATCCATTTCCATACAAGGTCAGAGAGAAAGATGCTATACAAAGACATATGGATGCAGATGAAAGGTTGAATAAGATTGATATGAAGATCAAATACTATGATGCTACTTTAAAATTCTTAGAAGAAATTATTAGAAATATATCTGGTCGTACCTATCAAATTAAGAATGCAATAGAATGGCATCGTTTCCAACAAGGATATAACTAAATACTTAAACCAACATTCAATCGTATGGATACTGACGATTCTAAAAAGAAACTAGATTGGTCTATGGAATTAAATATGGGTATCGAAGAAACCCGTATGTTATACGATGCTGTTTCTCACTATGCTGAGATTTGGCCAGGGAAGAATGAGAATAAACCGATAGCAGAAAAAGTTCGTCTTTTATCATTACAGAATAGATTATTTGCTGTAATATTAGACCACAATCTTACACAACAATTTCCAAATTTAGACGAAAAATAACCTGCTATATACTATAGCAACTCGTTATGTTTAATGGAAGAATTGTATGATGATGAACCTCAATTCACGGATGAGGAAGTAGAAGCACTAAGAAAAAAATATAAAAACCCACCTGTACTTGAAGCTGATAATGAGTCATTTAATGACTTTAAGGGTAATACTTTTGAAGTAACTGAAAAGTTAGCGGTAGCAGAGTTCTTATACCCAGATCCTGATGATCTGTGTGAAGTATTATATGAATATATTAAAGATCTTCCAAAGATTGGATATGAACCTAGTGTAAATGCGTCTATGTCGGAAAGACGTATTCATGAAAAACAAAATCCAGCATTAATGCAATTTCTTTTATGGTTGCAAAAAGTAATTCAAAGTAATACACATATATTTGGTAAAGAAGGTTGCTTAAGATTAGAAGAAGTATGGGGTACTACTTTTAAAAAAGGAGATAATATAGTTCCTCACAATCATATGCCATTTGCATGGACATGGATTTTTTATGTGAATGTACCTGTAGGATCTTCTCCTATAGTTTTTTCAGAAAGTAAACATACTATAGAAGTTGCAAAAGGTAAACTACTAATTTTTGAAGGTAGATTACAACATGAAGTACCTGAATGTACTGTTGATGGTCGATGCATCTTATCTGGTAACATCGCAGATCTAACTCCCGTGTCTGCAGAAAATGCTCAGGAATTACAAAGACTTTGGGAAAATCAACAAAAAATGAAGGAGGAGGCCAAGGATGCAAAAAGAATATGATTTGAAAGTTAGAGAGATGTTCTCTATACCATTACTTAAGATAAAGGTATGGGAAGATACTGATGAACTACTTGAATGTGAAGATTACATTCTAAGTAAAGTTCAAATTGATAGTCCTGAACAAGCAAGATTTGCAAATAGTTCTGCTAAGTATAGAATATTGGAAAACTATCCAAAAACTAAAAAGATTTTACAAAATTATACTAGATCTGTTTTAGATAGAATGGGTTATGTGTGTAGGTTTGATATATCAACTTCATGGTTAACTCTTAATAAAAAAGGTGAACATGTTCAGTTACATAATCACAAGAATAGTTTTTGGAGTGCAGTTTATTATTATGGACACTATGGTAAAGATAGTGGTGGGGACTTAGATATTATAAATCCTTTACCAGATCTATCATCATATAGACCAAATATGAAAAATATTAATAAGTTTAGTACTCCATTTTCAAGAGTAACTCCAGAAAGAAAAGACTTAATAATATTTCCTAGTTGTCTACAGCATAGTGTTACTCCAGTTAGGGGTGATATGCCTAGAAAATCTTTAGCATTTAATATTGTTCCGATTGGTAATTATGGTGATGCTGATTCTACTTACGATACAGATTGGTGGTAGATCATGTCCCATTTAGTCATCTCAAAAAAGAATGAAGTAAATCTTCATGTGGTAGCGGAACCGCATGTTTATTATGAACTTGCGGATCAATTTACTTTTGATGTACCTGGTGCAAAATTTTCACCAGCCTACAAAAAAAGATTTTGGGATGGAAAA